>ERZ773099.354-NODE-354-length-40384-cov-6.745295_pt1 | contig 40384 bp, 35 predicted proteins | sample MGYA00511120_ERZ773099 | MGnify/ENA primary metagenome ERZ773099 (study PRJEB29015, sample SAMEA2738012) | human oral metagenome | biome: human oral; feature: human-associated habitat; material: dental | place: China | collected 2104 ... | reverse complement strand
CGCCCCCGCCACCCTCGACGCCACCACGGAGCTTGAAGAACCTCCCCAACACACCCCCACCCCACCAACCCCTACACAACCCCAACCACCGCCAAACTCTTCTTCCCCTTGCGCAAAAGGGCCACGCCCCCGGGAAGAAGGTCCGAAGCTTCAAGAGCCTTTGCGTCGTCGTCGATCTTTGCGTTGTTGAGGTACAAGCCGCCCGACGCGACGGTGCGCCTAGCGGCCCCCAGGCCCTTTTCAAGGCCCGCTGCGACGAAAAGCTCAATGAGCGGCGTCCCCACAGACCCTTCCGCTCGGGGAAGCTCTGCAACGGCGTCGGCGAGCGTGCGAGCGTCGAGGGATTCGAGGCCGCCACCGCCGAAAAGGGCTTGAGAAGCGGCTTTGACACGCTCGGTGGCATCCGCGCCGTGAACCCATGTCGTCACGTCTTCCGCCAAGGCCTTCTGCGCCTCGCGGGCGTGCGGGCGCTCCGCCAGAGCCGTTTCAAATTCGGCGATCTCGTCGCGGGTTCTGAACGTGAAGACCTTGAGCATGTGGATGACGTCGTCGTCGGCGGTGTTGAGCCAGAACTGGTAGAACTTGTAAGGGCTGAACATCTCGGGATTGAGCCAGATCGCCCCTCCGGCTGTCTTGCCGAACTTCGTTCCGTCCGACTTCGTGATGAGCGGATTCGTCATGACGTGGACGGATTCGCCCTCGACCTTCCTGATGAGGTCCATGCCGCCGACGAGGTTGCCCCACTGGTCGTTCCCGCCGACTTCCAACGTGCACCCGTAACGGCGGTACAGCTGGAGGTAGTCGTTGGCCTGAAGGATCTGGTAGCTGAACTCCGTGAAGGAGATGCCCTCGTCGGATTCGAGCCGACGAGCGACGGTGTCCTTTGAGAGCATCGTTCCGAGCCGGAAGTTCTTCCCGATGTCCCGCAGGAAATCGATGGTCGACATCGGGCCGGTCCAGTCGAGGTTGTTGACGATCCGGGCGGGATGCTCCCCTTCGAAGTCAAGCAGCGATTCGAGCTGACCGCGCAGAGCCGCGGCCCAGCCGGCGACGACGTCGGCCTCGTTGAGGTTGCGTTCCTCCTTGCGCCCCGAGGGATCGCCGATGAGCCCCGTGGCCCCGCCGACCAGGGCCAACGGATTGTGGCCGGCCATTTGGAGGTGCCTCATCACCTTGACAGCCACGAGATGCCCGTGATGGAGGGAGGCCGCCGTCGGATCAAAGCCGCAATAGAAGGTGACGGGGCCTTCGGCAAGCGCCGCGCGCAACGCGTCGATGTCGGTGTGTTGGGCGATGAGCCCGCGCCACTGAAGCTCGTCGAGGATGTCCGTCAAGGTTCCGTGCCTTTCTCGTATTTGACAGCTGGAAGATTTCCTGATTTTCAAGTATGCCACAGGCCGCTCACGGAGCCCGCGAGGGCGCCGCCTTGCGAAACGGGCGACAATCGGAAGGCCGCGAATCCGCGACGGCGAAGCTGCGAATGAGCAACGGCGAGATCACATATCGGCCACGACGAGGCCCCTGACTTCCTCGCCGACGTCGACAGGGACTTCGACGCCGGACATGCGCGGAGTCCAACGAATCCCCGGCCCGATCCCCTTGAGCACCGACAGGGGCAATGGATCGTCGAGGTCGAGAAGCGCAGTCAGCCGGATGTCGGCCCACCCGGTCACCGGGCGGGCCGCGTCGGGATTCCAGTGAGGCCCCTCGTAAATCGTGCTCGTCACTTTGCCCAGGGCGACGAGCCCCCTCGGGGCGACGCCGACCTTCACGAGGAGGGCGAGGTCGCCCGGCTCCATCCCCGAGCGCCGTGAGCCGGTGTTCCACTGCGTGTCGATCGCCCCGCCGCCGTCGATGACCGGCATCCACTTTGCCCAGTCGGGATAGGGGTCGTAGTGCAGTTTGGGGTTGACGAGGAAGAGAAAGGCGCGTCGCATCGGCCTCGCCTCCTCGGCGGGGGCGCCTCGCCTTGCGGTGTCGTCCATGCTGCGAGTCTATCGCCGCGAAAGGAAGAGGCTAGGCGAGAGAAAGAAGCTCGGCTCGGATTTCTTCGGCCCGTTCGGGGCTGGACGTGATGACGAGGATGGTGTCGTCGCCCGCCAAGCATCCAAGCACCCCGTCGATCATCGCCCTGTCTATCCCGACGGCCAGGATGTTGGCGGCGCCCGGGGGCGTGCGCAAGACGAGTTGGCTGCCCGCGCACTGGGCGCTCACGAGCACCTCGGGGCACCAACGCTCGAGCTGGGCGCGCGCGCCCTGCGCGGCCTTGTACAACTCGGCCTCATCCGGGATTCTGTAGATTTGCCGCCCGCTCCTGTTGCGAACCTTGATTGCTTTGAGCTCGTCCAGATCGCGAGAAAGGGTCGCTTGCGTGACCGATATGCCGGCTTCGCGCAAAAGGCCGCGCAGCTCCCCCTGAGACCCGACGGACTTGTCCGCAAGGATGCTCACTATCAACGCTTGCCGCGCGGTTCGCGACGTCGGCACAGGCCCGCTAGCCATCACTCACTCCGATCCGAACGAAGGTACGTAAGCAGATGCGTCATCACGAATAACTATACGCCTTTGCGGAAGGGAAACATGCCCCGCCAGAGACAGACCGGCGCCGAACCGCCCGGCGCGCGCTCATCGGACGCGCGAAAGATTCCCGATCGCTTCGACGAAGCGAGAATACTCGGCGCGCTGAGCCTCCACAGGCTCGCGCACCGCGAACCCTGCCCGATCGTCGAGAGCTCTGGCAAGCTGCGACATCACCCGTTCTCGTGCCGCATTCGATCCCCGAGAACGCATGACGCCCACGCTGATCCACACCGCCAAAGCGGCGAGAAGGCCCAGACCGATGAGAATGATCGGCAACCCGACGCCGACCGCCTTCGGCGGATCGAACATTCCCAAAGCGGCCCAGAAGAAGAGCCAAAGAACCCCGACGGCGACCGTCGCCAACGACGCCCTGAAAAGGGCGCGAGTCACGCCCCACCAGGACGGCTGCTCCGAATCGCCCACTTCGATGTCTTTTGCGGCGTCTCCCGTGCTTTCAATGAGCCTCACGGTGCGGGCGTCGACGTCCCGAGCGACCGAGGACTTCCACGACGTCGGAAGCGCGGCCAACTCGTTGTCGACATAGGTCCGCACGGCCATCTGAGCGGCCGGTATCCGAGCCGGCTCGGGTATGTAGCGCGGGATCCCGCTGGGCCCGACGACGGCGTCGAGCGGATCGGGGGCGCGATGCGCGCTCCGCGACTTCCACGGAGTCTCTCGCCTGCTTCGCAGGTCGTATGAGCGCGCAGCCGCCTCCGCGACGGCGTCTCCTCCCGCAGCGCTGACCATTGCGCGGGCCGCGGGCATGAAGTCGACGTGAACGGCGCTCGGAGAGGCGCCGCCGTCCTTGCGCGAGGCCACGGCCAACGCCTCGCCCGCGGATCGAAGATCCGCGCCCAATCGCAAGCGGGCTGCGTTTCGTTTGGACACGATCTCGGTGATGGAACGGCGAAGCTGCTCAACGCCCTCGCCCGTTCGCGCCGACGTCGGGATCAATCGGTCGCGAAGCCCGTCTGTCGCCAGCAGCCCCCGCGCGTCGACGAGAACTACGTTCTTCTCGCGTTGCGCGAGCCTGTCCACCTGGTTGAGGACCACGAGGGTGACTGCTCCGTGCTCGCCGAAACGCTTGAGGTACTCCCTGTGCAGCAATGCATCGGCGTATTTCTGCGGGTCGAGGACGAAAACGACGACGTCGGCCCTCTCGATCACCCTGTCGGCGGCGCTGCGATGCTCTTCCTCCGTGGAATCGAGGTCGGGCAGATCTACGAGAATCACGCTGTCGTCGCCGAAAGCCCCCGGAAGGACGTGGCGAGGGCCGACGCCCATCCAGTCAAGGACCTCGGAGGTCTCGCGCCCCGAAACCGAGAGCGGCTCGGCGGTTGTCGGCCTCGTGGGCGCGACCTCCGCCACGGGCTCGCCGACGAGGGCGTTGACGAGCGAGGATTTTCCGCTTCCCGTCGCGCCCGCGAAAGCGACGACGGTGCTCTCTCCCCCGATCTGGACCCGGTCTCGCACGCGGGTCGCCACCTTTTCGGCGTCCGCGCATTCGTCCCGGAAATACAGGCGGGCGGCCCCGATGGCGTCGTCCAGTTCCAACAAGCCCGCTTCGATACTCATCTCGGCGCTCATTCTCATCCCTTCTCTTCGCGCGCCGACTCGATGTCGTCGCACGCAGTCTGGATTCCCACGGCAATCCCGGGATCCGTCTCGGCCTCGCGGCACACGTCGCGGAACGGATCGAGATCCGCCCCGACGAACTTCCTGGCGCGCACAAGGAGCTCCTCGCGTGCGCGCTTTGCCATCTTCCGAACGGCGCCGCCGTCGAAAACGGCCTCCAACAGCTTTCGGGAGGGAACCGCTGTGCCTCCTGTGACGCCGTCTCCATTGGCCAATCCCTTGGCGGAGGCGAACGTGACGATGACCAGGGCGGCCTCTATCGCCTTCGCGCCGACCGATGCGACTCGCGCCGGGTCTGCCTTTCCACCGACTTCCTCCTGCACGATCGCGGCAAGCGCCTGTCTCCACCGGCGGACCGTTTCGACCGCCTGCCGTCCCCGTTCGTCATTGGGACGCACTGCCTCGCTCGCCGCGGCGCGCGAGGCCTCGGCGCCGGGCCTTTGACGCCATGCGTCGTCCACCGACCGCGCCGCCCTTTCGGCCTCGGCCGTCAACGAGGCGGCCAAGGCAGCCTCGAGGTTCGTCTCGATTTCGGCGACCGGCAGCGGATCGCTGGCTTTCGGCTTCCCCTTGAGCCATCCGGCGACCCGGTCGCGGATTCCCCCGACCGATCCGACGATCGAACGCATCGCCCGATTCGCGCTGACTGCCTCGTTCCACCGGCTTAGGGCCTCGCGGCGCACGAGGCGCCCGTCCTCGACGGAGGCGATGATCGATCCGATGGCCACGCCGTCGGCCCTGGCGATGTCGCCGCGCATGGCGCGCTGAAGGTCGATCTGCTCTTTGAGCCCTTCGACGATCGGGTCGCATTGCTCAATGAGCGCGTCCACGGCTCCGGCCAGGGTCTGCCTGGCCACCGAGGCGCGAGCCGGGCCGTCGTGCGAGAGGCCCGCAAGCCACGTCTTGATCGGGGCGACGTCCTCCGAAGGGATCCGGCCGTCGCCGTCGATCCTTTCGGATATGGCGAAAAGCGGGGCGTGGCCCAGACCTCGCTCGGCGAGCCTGTGCGAGAGGTCGGAGCGCACCTGCGCCCCGACGCCCGAAGGGACGCGGTTGAGGACCACCGCAATGACGATGTCGCGTGAAACGGCTTCGTTGAGCATCGACCAGGGAATCGCGTCGGCGTAGCGGGCCGCGCTCGTGACGAAGAGCCACAGGTCGGCGGCGGCGAGCAGCTGGGCGGCGAGGCGCCGATTGTCTTCGACGACCGAGTCGATGTCGGGAGAGTCGAGGAGCGCGATTCCCTCGGGCAGCTCCTTGCTGTCGGCCAGGGCGAGCTCGGAGTGGGCGCCGTCGTCCACGTCTGTGCTCTGCACCCTCGCCAGGCTCGGCAGAATGCTCTGATCCGCGAACCAGGCTCCGTCCTCTTCGCGGTGGACGAGCAGCGGGCGCCTCGTCGTGGGCCTGATGGCGGTGGCCTTGGCAACGTTCTCGCCGAGCAGCGAGTTGACGAGCGTCGATTTGCCGGCGCCCGTCGAACCTCCTACGACGGCCAACAGCGGCGCGTCGATCCGCGAAAGCCTGGGAAGGATGTAATCGTCAAGCTGACGGAGAACATCGGACGTCGCTTTGGCGCCGTCCGAAGCCAAGGGCGTCTCGAGAGGGAACGAGACGTCTTCGAGGATGTCGCGCAGCGCGCCGAGCGCCTCCTCGAGTTCCTCCTGAGAAGCTATGGGAATGCTCATTTAGTCTCTTTCAACTGCGGGAAGTAATCCGATGATTCTGGCACCCAGGCGTCGGGGTCGGCTTCGACCTGTTCGCCCGTACGGATGTCTTTGACCTGCTCCCCTTCGTCGGTCGAGAACCAGACGAAGGGAATGCCGCGTCTGTCGGCGAACTTGATCTGTTTGCCGAATTTGGCTGCGGTTGGCGAGACGTCGGTGGGAATCCCGCGACGTCTCAACTTCATGGCTGTAGCCATCGCCGCAGCCCTGGCGCCCTCGTCGTTGACCGCGATGAGAACGCAGGTGGGGACTTTCCTCGTCGCGCTCACCGTCGCCCTGCCGATCAGGCGCGAGACGAGCCTCGAAACTCCGATGGAAAGCCCGACGCCGGGATACGTGCGTTTGCCGTCGCTCACGAGCGAATCGTACCGCCCGCCGGAACAGATCGACCCCAGATCCTCATGGCCGACGAGGACGGACTCGTAGACCGAGCCGGTGTAGTAATCCAAGCCCCTGGCAATCTTGAGGTCGGCCACGACCGAGCCAGGAATGAGCGCGTTGGCCCCTTCGACGAGGCGCACGAGCTCGTCGAGGCCCTCCTCGAGCAGATCCGAACGCTGCCCGAGGCCCCGGACGCGGTCAGCCACCGATGCGTCGCTTCCCGAAATGTCGGCGAGCCTGAGGGCGAGATCGGCCTGCTGCGGCGTCGCCCCCGCCTTCTCGACGAGAGCCTCCGCGACCGCGGCCGGGCCGATCTTGTCGAGTTTGTCGACGATCCGCAGTGTCTCGCCGACGTCCTCGATTCCGACCGCCTCATAGAATCCCTGGGCTATTTTCCGGTTGGAGGCCCGGACGACGACCCGCGGGATCGGCAGACCCGACAGCGCGTCGACCATGACGAGGGGAAGCTCGACTTCGCTGTGGAAGGGAAGCGTCTGCTCGCAGACGACGTCGACGTCGGCTTGCACGAACTCGCGAAAGCGCCCGTCCTGCGGCCGTTCCCCGCGCCAAACCTTCTGCATCTGGTAGCGCTTGAACGGAAAGTCGAGCTTTCCCGCGTGTTCCAAAACGTACCGGGCAAGCGGAACCGTCAGGTCGAAATGAAGGCCCATCTCCGAATCTTGGGACGGCCCGCCCTGAAGGCGGCTCAGGACGTAGATCTCCTTGGAGGTCTCGCCCTTGCGCAGCAGCTGGTCGAGAGGCTCGACCGCGCGGGTCTCGATCCCCGAAAAACCGTGCAGCTCGAAGGTGCGGCGCAGGGCGTCGAGAATGCGGTCTTCGACGATCCTGTCCTGCGGCAACCACTCGGGGAATCCGGAGAGAGGGGCAATCTTCATGGGGACTATTGTTCCACGATTGGCGCCCGTCCCCGGCATCCGGGCAAATCGCCGGAGAGAAAGGGCGCGCATTCGATGCAATTTCAGGCCATTTCGCCTGAAATTGCAAGCTTCAGATAGTGCGAACGCTCCTTTTCCCGCCCCATCGTCGAAGAAGGGCCGTGCCCGGGAAAGAAAACGGTTGCGGGATCGATTGCCCCCGCCAGCGTCCGCAACGACTCCGCGGCCGCAACGGGGTCGCCCCCGGGAAGGTCCGTCCGCCCGACGCCGTCTCTGAAGAGCACGTCGCCGCTGAGCATGAGCTTCTCGCCGAAAACGCCTTCGGGGAAGACGACGGATTCGCGATCCGGATCGATCGCGCCAGACAAAAGGAAGACGCTCGAACCCTCCGTGTGCCCCGGCGCGGGGATCGCGCGCATCGCCACGCCGGGCACGATCTGCCCGCCCCCGCCCTCGAAGAACTCTCGAGGGAGCGCCGCGGCTCCCTTCGGCTTGATCCAGGAATGCCCGCTGGCCTCGGGGAAGACGCCCGCCGCCGCGGGGCCCATGGCCGCCGGGTCCTCCATTCTGTACAGGTCCGGGCCCGGGACGTAGACCGGCGCTTCGCCGGCGATCAGCCCCGAATCCCACACGTGGTCGATGTGTCCGTGGGTGCACAGCACGCCGCCGAGGCTCAGTCGGCGAGAGGCCAGGGTTTCCTCGATCCATTCGGCCGATCCCGCGCCGGGGTCCACGACGAGGGCGACCCGCTGCTGCGAATCGGCGAGGATATAGCAATTCGCTTCGATGAGGGTCCGGTTGTAGCGGAGAAAGATCATGGTTGTACGCTATCGTTTTCAAGGCTTCCGTGTCGACGGGGCGGCGGCGTTCGCAGGGTGGACAGCCCGGGCGGAGGCCGCGATTTTGGTTTTACAATGTCTCCTACAACGCTGTTTATTGCGGCGTACAGTCACGCCGTCTCCCGAGGAGCTTCTATGACCGAGTCGACCACGCCTCCGACGCCTAAGCCAGTGCCGCGTCCGATTCCCAAGCCCCATCCGGCCGGGGCCGCCAAACCGGCGCCTTCGCGAAGCGACTCCGCCGCAGCGGAGGCCGCAGCGTGGGGACGGGTGGACGACGAGGGGAACGTGTGGCTGCGTTCGAGCGACGGCGAACGCATCGTCGGGCAATATGCCGCCGAAGGGTCGAAGAAGGACGCGTTGGCCATCTACGTCCGCCGCTACCTTGATTTGGAGGCTCAGCTCGCCCTCATCGAGGCGCGGGTGGAAACGGTCAACCCCGAAGAGTCCGCCTCGGCGCTGCGGGCTTTCGACAAGCAAATCGTCAAGCCTTCGGCCGTGGGCGACATCGAGGGGCTGCGAAATCGCTCGGCCGCCCTCGCCACCCGGATTTCGGAACTTCGAGCCGAGTACAAAGCCAAGCGCGAGCAGGCGAAGGCCGAAGCGCTCGCGCAGCGCGAGGCGCTCGTCGAACGCGCCGAGGCCATTGCGGACTCCGTCAAGGCCCCAATCAACTGGCGGGACACGCGGGCCGAGCTTATGGAGCTCTTCGAACGTTGGAAGGACGCGCAAAAGAACGGCCCTCGCATCAGCAAGGCCGCGAACGACGCATTGTGGAAGCGCCTCTCGCACGCGCGCAAGGTGTTCGAGGACGCCCGCAGAGCGTTCTTCGTCAAACTCGAGAAGGAGCGGGCGCACGTCGTCGCCGCGAAAAAGCGGCTCATCAGCGAAGCCGAGGCGATCGCCCATTCAACCGACTGGCGTGAGACGAGCAACGAAATGCGGCGCCTCATGGACGAGTGGAAGGCCGCGGGTAGGGCGTCCAAGCACGAGGACAACATGCTGTGGGAGCGTTTCATGGCCGCACGGGAGGTTTTCTTCTCCGCGCGCTCGGCGCACCACGCCGCCGTCGACCAGGAGTTCGCGAACAACCTCGCCGCCAAGCTCGAGTTGCTGGCCGAGGCGGAGGCCCTTCTGCCGATCGACGATCTCAACGCCGCCCGGGCTGCCTACCGCGACATCGGCGAACGCTGGGAGGCCATCGGCATGGTGCCGCGTTCCGACTATCCGAGGGTCGAGGGCCGAATGAAGCAGATCGCCGACGAGATCCGCCGTGCCGAGGATGAGCAGTGGCGGCGGACGGATCCCGAGAAAAAGCAGCGTTCGACGGGCATGGCGGCCCAGCTGGAGGCGCTCATCGCCGAACTCGACGGGGAAATAGCCGCAGCGAAAGAAGCCGGCGACGAGGCCAAGGTCAAGGAGCTCAACGAGGCCAGGCAGGCCCGGCAAGCCTGGCTTGACCAAGTCAACTCGGACCTCTGAGCCCTCCGCCGCGGATCCCGACGCGATCGGACTTCTTACGCGGCCGGGCCATTCGCGGCTTGAGCGCTCTTTCGGAACAGGCCGTTGTGCACAGGCTGACGGCAGGCAGCGCGGCGATCGCTTCTTTTGATGTAGAACGGTTGCCATGAAAACGTGGAGGCCCGCGCAGCTTGCCAGAGGGGGCCAGACGCTCGTGCGCGACGGGTTGGCGGTGGAGTATGCGCCGGGGTGCATTGCAGCTGCGGACCTCGCAGCGACGCCGGCCATGCGCGCCCGGCTCGTGTGCCCCCTGCTGCCCGACGGCTCGACGCCCGCGACGCTGACCGCCGCGTGGATTTACACGGGATGGTGGCCGCCCTCCCGGCTCAAGCGTCTGTGCGCGGCCCACCCGACGAGCCGCCATCACTGCGTCGTCTACCGCGCGCGACTCGAAGAGGAATACTCCCGGGAGCTCGGCGGCTTCACGGTTCCGACGGCGGCGCGAACGGCCTTCGACCTTCTCGCGCTCGAGGACCCCGGCGTCGCCGTCGAATGCGTCATACGCCTTCTGCGAAGCGGCCTCAGCCCGGAAGATCTGCGGCTGCACAGCAAGCGCGAAAGGCGGCGGCGGGGCGCGCCCTTCGCCCGAAAGGCGGCTGCGGCCCTGAAAACCTACATCGAGGAAACGAGGTAGCTTAGGCCCGCCTCTCGCTGCCCTTCTTCGAGCCGGTCACGCGATAGGCGTCGTAGACTCCGTCCACCTTCCGAAACTCCCGCAAAATGCGCTCCAGATGCGAAGGCTCGGCCATTTCGAAGGTGAAGCTCAACTTCGACATCCTCTCCTTCGTGGTGGTCATCGTCCCCTGGAGGACGTTGATTCCGTGCTCGGAAAGAACGCGGGAAAGGTCGGAGAGCAGGCCCTGCCGGTCGAGCCCCTCGATCTGAACCTGGACGAGGTACGTCGCCTCCGATCCTTCCGACCAGGCGACGTCGATGAAACGCTCCGGCTCCCGTTTGAGGGGAAGCACGTTCGGACAATCGACTCGATGGACCGACAAACCGTTCCCCCGCGTGACAAAGCCGACGATCGCATCGGGGGGGACGGGCGTGCAGCACTTGGCCAGTTTGACGAGGACGTCGCCGGAGTCCATGGACTCGACGATGACGGCGGAGTCGCCGCTGGCGCCGGACCGGTGGGCGATGCGCGTGGGGGTCACCGCTTCGGACAGCGTCTCCTCGACGCCGGGCTCGCCGCCCTGCGTCTGTATGAGGCGTCTGACCACCGTTTCGGCTGAGATCACTCCTTCGCCGATCGCTGCGTACAGATCGGTCACGTCGTTCTTGTTGAGGTCTTGGGCGATGCCGCGAAGCGTGTCGTGGCTCATCAGCCGCTGAACCGGCTGATTCTTCCGGCGGATCGCTTTGGCGAGCTTGTCTTTCCCCGAATCGACGGACTCCTCGCGGCGCGAATGCTTGAACCACGCCTTGATCTTCGCCCGCGCCCGCTGGGAGGCGACGAAGTCAAGCCATCCGCGGGAAGGCCCCGCGTCGGGATTCTTCGCCGTGATGATCTCAACGTTGTCGCCGGACTCGAGGCGGTGGTCGAGGGTCACGAGCCGGTCGTTGACGCGCGCGCCGACCGTGTGATGTCCCACTTCCGTGTGGACGGCGTATGCGAAGTCGACCGGCGTCGACCCTGCGGGAAGCTCCAGAACCTCCCCCTTGGGGGTGAAAACGTAGACCTGGCTTCCGGAGATCTCGTATCGAAGCGAGTCGAGGAATTCGGTCGGATCGGCCGTGTCACGCTGCCAATCGACGAGTTGGCGGAGCCAGTTGAGCTGGGTCTGCTCTTCCGACGTCGGTCCGACGCTGCCCTTGGACTGCCCCGTCTCCTCTTTGTACCGCCAATGGGCGGCGACTCCGTACTCGGCCCGCTTGTGCATGTCGTAGGTGCGGATTTGGATCTCCATCGTCCGCCCGCCCGGGCCGATGACCGTCGTGTGAATCGACTGGTAGAAGTTGAACTTCGGGGTGGCGATGTAATCCTTGATTCTGCCCTGGATCGGGGTGAACGCGGTGTTGGCGACGCCGAGGGCCGCGTAGCAGTCGGCGATCGTCTCCACCAGCACGCGCACGCCCACGAGGTCGTAGATGTCCTCGAAGTCCTTTCCGCGCAGGATCATCTTCTGATAGATCGAATAGTAGTGTTTAGGCCGTCCGGTGATCGTGCACTTGATCTTGGCGTTCTTCAGCTCCCCCTCAAGGATGTCGCGCACCTGGAGGATGTACGCCTCGCGTTCGGGAGTCCTGTCCGTGACGAGCCTTTCGATCTCGCCGTAGACGGTGGGGTAGAGAACTTTGAAGGATCGGTCTTCAAGCTCCCACTTGATCGAGTTCATTCCCAGGCGGTGGGCCAGCGGGGCGTATATTTCAAGGGTTTCGCGGGCCTTGCGCTTGGCGCCCTCGGGCGAGACGTACTTCCAGGTGCGCGCGTTGTGAAGGCGGTCGGCGAGTTTGATGAGCAGCACGCGGATGTCCTTCGACATCGCGATGACCATTTTTCGCACGGTCTCCGCCTGCGCCGCCTCGCCGTACTCGACCTTGTCGAGCTTCGTGACGCCGTCGACGAGCGCTTCGACGGCGGAGCCGAATTCTCTGCGCAGGTCGGAGAGCTGGTAGTCGGTGTCTTCGACCGTGTCGTGCAGGAGCGCGCCGATGATCGTGTCTTCGTCCATTCCCAGTTCCGCAAGGATCGTCGCGACGGCGACGGGGTGGGTGATGTACGGCTCCCCCGATTTGCGCTTTTGGCCCTCGTGGCAGTGATCGGCCACCTCGAAGGCGTGGAGGATTCTGGACTTGTCGACGCTTTTCGTTCCGAGGGCGCGCATGAGCGGCTCGAGCGTGGACGGAATCTGCGGCCCCGACCTGCCCGCCAGCCAGCTTAGACGCGATCGAAGGCGCGGGCTCGATTCTCCCATGGCGTCCCCCTTTCCCAGAACAATATGGTTATAGCACTCTGGAGAGCGGATATAAAACGATGACGGCCATAGGCCGCCATCGTCGATCAATAGGTGAGAACCGCGTCCACTTCGCGTCCCGCGAGCCTTTCGCGCCCTCCGAGCTCGCGAAGCTCAATGAGAACGCACAACCCGGTCGGAACGCCGCCCGCCCTTTCTATGAGCTCGAAAGCGGCGTTGGCGGTTCCGCCCGTCGCAAGGACGTCGTCGATCACAAGGACCCTCTGTCCGTCGGACACCGTGAACGGTTGCAGCTCCATGCGGGCCGAACCGTATTCCAGATCGTAGTCCACTCCGACGACGGGGCCCGGAAGCCGCCCGCCCTTTCGCACGGTCAGCATTCCCACGCCCATCTCTATGGCGAGCGGCGCGCCTAAAATGAATCCTCTCGATTCGAGCCCGGCGACGGCGTCCACTTGGCCCCTGTAGCGGTCGGCTATCGTCTCGACGAGAACCTTGAACGCTTGAGGATCGGCTATGAGCGGTGTGATGTCGCGGAAAAGGACGCCGGGCGCCGGAAAGTCCGGAACCTCTCGCAGATGGGATTCGACGAGGGACACTGCGTCCGAAGGGAACACGGGTTGACTGCTCACTTCTTCTTCCTATTCTTGCGGTGGGGCTGAGCCGCCGTCCCCAAATGCCGCCCCGGCGTGCGGATGACGTGCCCCGCGTGCACCACCATCTCCTCTTCCTCCTCGCGCGAGATCTCCTCGCCTGCCGCCCTGCGCTCGGCGATTCGCTCCCTGAGCTCTCCGCGCGCCTTCTCAACTTTCTCCGTGTGCTGGCGGATCTTCGGATCGAGATGGGCCAGCTGCACGGCGATGGGCGAAGCGATGAACATCGAGGAGAGCGTCGAGAGAATCATGCCGACGAACATGACGAGGGCAAGGTCTCGCAGCGTGCCGGCGCCCAAGAAGTACGTGCCGATGAAGAGGATCGAAATGACGGGCAAAAGGCTCGTGACCGAGGTGTTGAGCGATCGAATGAGAGTCTGGTTGACCGCGAGATTCACGGACTCTGCGAAGGTGTAGTCGCTTTGCGACAAGAGCTTCGCAGAGTTTTCCCGCACCTTGTCGAAGACGACGACGGTGTCGTAAAGAGAATATCCGAGGATCGTCAGCAGGCCGATGATCGTGGACGGGGTGACCTCGAATCCGAAGAGGGCGTAGACGCCTATGGTGATGACGAGGTCGTTGAAAAGCGCGAGAATCGCGCCGGCGGCGTTGCGCCAGCTTCGGAAGTAGAGGGTCAGGCCCAAGGCCACTGCCACAAGGAAGGTGATGAATCCCTGGAGCGCCTTCGAGGAGATGTCCTGCCCCCACGTCGGCCCGATGAAGGTCGAGGCGACCTTCGACGGGGCAACCTTGTAGGCTTTGGCCAGCTCCGAGCGCACCGTCCTGACGTTGTCGTCGCTCAGCTTCGTCTCGGCCGTCTGGATTCTCAGCGTCGAATCGCCCACCTGGACAACGCGGGCGGCGGCGTCCTTGGCATAGCTTCTCATGATGTCGGCCGCCGGTTTCTGATCGGTGACCTTCGTCTGCGAGACCGTGAACTGGGAGCCGCCGGTGAACTCGATGCCCAAGTTCAAGCCCTTGACTGCGAGGGTGGCCGCAGAGATCGCGATGAGGGCCAGCGAGATGGCAAACCAGTACTTCCTTTTGGCGATGAAAGGAAAAGAACGCCGTCCCGTGTACAGATCGTTGCCGATGGAACTCTTAGACATCGCCGTTCCCCTTCCCATGCGCGGCGTGGCCGCCGAAGCCGTTCTTCCGGGCCTCCTCGCGGGCTTTTCTGCGTCGGAGCGCCTTTCTCTCCGCCAAGGAAAGGCCCTTTTCCTCTTCGGACAGCTCTTCGCGAGGCTTCGGGCGGGAGGCCTCTTCGTCTTTCACGGAGCCCGCTTCGGCGCCGGCCGCGTCGTCCCCTTCCGCCGCGGCATTTCGGGAAGAGTCCGAGCCTTTGAGAGAAGAACCGGCGTCCTTGCGGGAGCGGCGAGAGGAAGCCGCAGGGCCTTCGGAGGAGTCCTCCGGCGAGCCGCTTCCGGGGGCGTCCGCGCCGTCGTCCTCCGAATACTCGGTGACGACGACGGCCGTGTCCACAGCTGAGCCCGACGATTCTTCGTCCACAACGAGTTTGACGTCCACGTGGCGGTCGCTGCGGCGGCGGAAGGAGCCTCGGCCGCTATAAGCGGGGGCGTTGCCCAAGGCGATGGCGCTCATGCCAGACCACCGGTGGCCCTCGCCGAAGAATCTGCCGCGCACGAGGATCGCCATGACCGGGTAGGTGAACATGACCACCACGACGAGATCGAGAATCGTCGTCAATCCGAGAGTGAATGCGAAACCTCGAACCGAGCCGACGGCGAGGAAGTAGAGAACGAGAGAGCACAGCAGATTCGTGCCGTCGGCGACGTAGATCGTCCGTTTGGCCCTGTGCCATCCGTGCGTGACCGCGGCTCTGACCGAGCGGCCCTCTCGGATCTCGTCGCGTATTCGCTCGAAGAAGACGATGAAGGAATCCGCGGTGATGCCGATCGATATGATGAAGCCGACAACGCCCGCCATCGAGAGCCGATACCCGATGGTCCACGACATCAGGGCGACAATGAGATAGGAAAGCCCGGTTGCCAACGCGATCGAGCCGATGGCGACTATTCCCAGCCCGTGATACGTCCACAGCAGGTAGAGGGCGAGCAAAGCGACGCCGATCGCCCCGGCGATGAGGCCGCCTCGCAAAGATTCCGAGCCGAGGGTGGCGGATATCTGCTCCTCCGACTGGACGTTGAACTTCAGCGGAAGCGAGCCGAAACTCAGCTGGTTCGCGAGCGTCTTGGCCGTCTGGTCGGTGAAGGAGCCCGAAATCTGCGCCTGCCCGCCCGAAATGACCTCGCTCGGGGAGGCGGAGGAGATGACCGACCCGTCGAGGACCACCGCGAATTGATTTTGAGGCTGGCGAAGCTTGACGAGACGGCGGGTCACGTCGGCGAAGGCTTTCGTCCCCTTGGAGTCGAATTGAATCTGAACGATCCACTGGTTGCTTCTCTGGTCGAATCCAGAGGAGGCCTTGGTCAGCTGGGTCCCCTCGATCTCGGCCGGACCGAGGATGTACTTTGTCGCCTGCCCCCGTGAGCGGTCGCAGGCCACGAGCGGCTTCTTCGGGTCGTCGACGACGTTCAACTTCGACGACGGCTTGGTGCAATCCAGGATCGCGGCGTCGTAGGCGACCTTCTCCGTAATCCAGTTCTTTGCGTCCGAGGCGTTGGCCGGCTTGGCCTTCGGTTGGTCGGAGATCTTGCCGTCGTGGTTCTCGTCCGCCCGTTCCCTGGCCACCTTCTTCAGCTCTTCGGTGCTGTATGTTGCCTTGGGATCGGGGGTCGGCGACGCCGACGCGGAAGGGCTGGGGCTGGCGGAAGGGCTCGCGCTCGCCGAGGGGCTCGCGCTCTTCTGCGCGTTCTTCCGAGCCTTATCGAGGCTCGCGACCTTCGCCGGAGTGAGCGAGCCCGCGTCGCGGGCGATCGCAAGCACGGGGCGCATGCGCATGACGGCGGACGTGCGGACGAGCCTGAGAGTCTGCTCCGACGGCCTGCCCGGGAGGCCGACGATGATGTTCTTGCCGCCCTGGGAGCTGATCTCCGCCTCGGCCACGCCGGAGGCGTCGACGCGCTGGCGGATGACCTCGATCGCCTGATTGACGTCGGACTGGGTGATCTCCGAGTTGTCGGTCGTCTCGGGGGTGAGGATGATCTGGGTGCCGCCCTGAAGGTCGAGGGCGAGCTCGGGCGCCCACTTGGACGATTTGCCCCAACTTCCGATCGTCAGCGTCGCGAGGAGCGCGACGATCATCAGCATCAACAGGACGAGGCGTTTCCGAGGCACCTCGGAGGAACGCGTTGCGGTGCGCTTTGCCATACGTGTGCTTTTCTATCGATCCGATGAGAAGGGTGAGGAAGGCTTGGGACGGTCCTCGTCCGGCGCGTCGGCAGACTCGGCTTCGGCTTCGGCTTCGACGTCGGCCTCGGCCTGGCCCTCGGCGTCGTCCTCAGAATCGACGTCCTCGGATTCGGCCAACGGGAGCTCGGCCGCCCGCGAAATCGCGCGCCGGTCCCAGACGGTCTCGTCTCCGGCCGGGCTCAGGAGCGTGACGGCGTCGCCGTCGATGTCGACGATCTTTCCGTAAAATCCGGCGGTCGTCATGATGTCCTTGCCGACCACGATGATCTCTTCCCGCTCTTGGTTGAGGCGTTCGCGGGCCTTGCGTCCGGAGTAGGACATCCAGAAGAACAAAATCACCATGCCGACGAGGAGGGCGATCATTGTCGGATCCATTCCGAAGTCTCCTAGCTGTAAAAAGACACGTACCCGCACAAGTGTACGCGTGCTTGCTCTCCCGGGGGAAGCACAACCTGGCTCTCGGACGAAATTCACTTTCGGGCGACGCCGATTTCCAAGCGCCCGCAGCCGGCGGCCGTAAGGCAGGCACGCGGCTGGCCGACGCGCGCCTCAGCGTTTCAACCGACGCGCCCTCAGGCGGATGCGCGGCTCTCAACCGGCGCGCACCCGTCAACCGAAAAGCGTCTCCTCCGGCGCCGGGCCGGGCAGGCCGAGATGGTCGAAGGCCAGGCGCGTGGCGGCCCTGCCGCGCGGCGTTCGCACGAGGAAGCCCTCCCGGACGAGGTAGGGCTCGGCGACCGTCTCGACCGTTTCGGGCTCCTCCCCCACGGACACCGCGAGAGTGGTGAGCCCCACAGGCCCTCCCCTGAACCTCACGCAGACGGCTTCGAGAACGGCGCGGTCGAGCCTGTCGAGTCCGCGCCTGTCGACCTCGAACACGTCGAGCGCGGCGCGCGCGGCGGCCAGATCGAGGACGCCGTTTCCGCGAACCTGCGCCCAATCCTGCACGCGCCTGAGCAGCCTGTTGGCGATTCTCGGCGTGCCGCGCGAGCGCGAGGCGATCTCGTGCGCCGCGTCGGCTTCGAGGTTCGCCCGGAGCTTGACGGCGTTGCGGGTGACGATGAGGGCGAGCTCCTCCTCCTCGTAGTACTCGAGGTGGCCGGTGAAGCCGAAGCGGTCGCGCAACGGGGCCGGGAGGAGGCCGGCGCGCGTCGTCGCCCCCACCACCGTGAAGGGCGGCAGCGGAAGCGGGATCGACGTTGCGCCGGGCCCTTTGCCGACCATGACGTCCACCCTGAAATCCTCCATCGCCAGGTAGAGCATCTCCTCGGCCGTGCGGGCGAGGCGATGGATCTCGTCGATGAAAAGGACGTCGTTCTCCTGCAGGGAGGAAAGCACGGCGGCGAGGTCGCCGGGGTTCTGAATCGCCGGGCCGGAGGTCAGGCGCAGCGATCCGTTGGCCTCCGCGGCGATGATCATCGACAGCGTCGTCTTGCCCAGCCCCGGCGGGCCCGAAAGCAGGACGTGGTCCGGGGTCTTCCCCCGGGCCACCGCCGCTTCGAGCACGAGCGAGAGCTGGGAGCGCACGGTTTCCTGGCCGACGAATTCGCTGAGCTGGCGCGGGCGCAGGGCCGCTTCGGCCGCGCGTTCGGATTCGGAGGCCGCCGGCGAGACGATGCCCTTCGAATTCGCGTCCGAGCTTTTCGAGTCTGCCATCTGCTACCTCCCAGCCCCGAGGATCTTCAGGCTGGCGCGCAGGAGCTCGGGGACCTCCGCCTCAGGCGTCGCCTTTTCGGCCTGGGAGAACGCGCTTTCGGCGTCGCGCTCGGAGAAGCCGAGCCCGACGAGCGCCGCGACGACGTCGCCGGACCGAGCATTCGAGGAAGGCGCTTCAAGGTCGTCGCCTCCCCGCCTGGGCCCAAGCTTCGCCCCGATTTCCAGGACCAAACGCTGGGCGCCTTTCTTTCCGACGCCGGAGACTCGCGTGAGGGCCGCGATGTCGGCGTTGGCCACGGCCTGACGCAGCTGGTCGGGGGTCAAGGTCGCGAGAATGGTGAGCGCGAGCTTCGGCCCCACCCCCGAGACGGTTTGAAGGACGTCAAAAACCTCCCGCTCGTCGGCGTCGGCGAAACCGAAAAGGGTCATCGAATCTTCGCGCACCACGAGCGAGGTGTGGACAAACGCCTCCTGCCCCACGCGCAATCCCGCCAAGGTGGCGGGCGTCGCCTGGACGGCGTATCCGACGCCGCCGGCTTCGATCACCGCCGCCGTCGGCTCAATGCTGAGAACGTTCCCCCGCAGCGCCGCTATCATCGGCCCTCCTCCGCATCGACCCTTTCGAACTTTTGTTTGCAGATTAAGACTACACGTCATTCTTGGCGGCGGGCGCAACCGCGCCGTGGCGTCGCGACATCCGCTCTGCGCCGGCCCACATTCTCTGAGCGGGAGTGAGGTCGCCGCCGGTCGCCCGCGGCAGCGTCCCTGCGCCGCCGTGCTGCGCCCGGTCGGGCTCCTCGTCGGAAAGCGCGCCGCCGCGCCAAGAATGGGCGATGGCGATGGCGACGGCGTCGGCCGCGTCGGCCGGCCGCGGAAGGCTCGCAAGCCCGAGAATCCGCTGAACCATGACCTGCACCTGGCGCTTGTCCGCGCGCCCGTTCCCGGTCACCGCGGCCTTGACCTCCGAAGGCGTGTGCATCGCCAGGCGCAGTCCCGCCCTCGCCGCCGCGAGCATGACGATCCCCGCCACCTGCGCGGTGCCGGTGACGGACCTGACGTTGGACTGGGCGAAGACCCTTTCGACGGCGACGACGTCGGGCTTGAAGGCGTCGATGACCTCCTGGAGCCCGTCGGCGATGATGAGGAGGCGCTTGTGCGGGGCAAGTTCGGCGGGCGAGCGCACAACCCTCATGTCGACCAGGCTCACTCGCCTGGCTCCCCCGGCATCGACCGTTCCTATCCCGCACCGGGTCAATCCCGGATCGACGCCGAGCACGCGCACGTCAGCCCTCGGCCTCCAGCTCGGCCATGACCGCTTCGGGGACGTCGAGGTTCGAGAAGACGTTTTGGACGTCGTCGCAGTCTTCGAGCGCGTCGATGACCTTGAGCGCCTTTCGGGCCCCTTCGGCGTCGACCTCCACTTTCATCGAGGGGACGAACTGGACCTCGGCGGAGTTGTATTCGATTCCGGCCTCTTGAAGGGCCGATCGCACGGCGACGACGTCGCCCGGCTCGCAGTAGACCGAGAACGACTCGCCTTCGTCCTCGACTTCCTCGACGCCGGCCTCGAGCACAGCCGCGAGGACGTCGTCCTCGCTCACGCCCTCGGAGGGAACCTCGACGACTCCTTTGCGGGCGAACATGTAGGCCACCGAGCCGGGGTCGGCGAGCTGCCCGCCGTTGCGGGTCAGGGCGACGCGCACTTCGGACGCGGCGCGGTTGCGATTGTCCGTCAGGCATTCGATGAGGACGGCGACGCCGCCCGAGGCGTAGCCCTCGTAGGTGATCGACTCATAGTTGACCGCGTCAGCGCCGTCTCCCGAGCCTCGCTTGACCGCGCGATCGATGTTGTCCGCCGGAACCGAGTTGCGCTTGGCCTTCTGGATGGCGTCGAAGAGGGTGGGGTTGCCCGCGGGGTCGCCCCCGCCCGTGCGAGCGGCGACTTCGATGTTCTTGATCAAGCGGGCGAAGAGCTTGCCGCGCTTGGCGTCGTTGGCAGCCTTCTTGTGCTTGGTCGTGGCCCACTTCGAGTGTCCTGACACTGGGTTCTCCTCGGTTCGTAGTTTTCCAAGGGGCATTCTACCGGCTTTGGCGGCAAGCCGCGCGGGCGAAACGGCGGCCTCGCCCTCGACGCGGGTGCGCTCCGTCACCGAGGGGCCTGGCGACGGAGGCAAACTGGAGAGGAGGCGAGCGGTGCCGGTTTCAAGCCCAGCAGCATGTGAAGGAGCCTCCCCACCTTTGCCTAGGAGCGAGGACCCTTTGCCTAGAAGAAGGGCCGAGCCTGAGCTGGACAGGATTGCCGTTCACATGGCATTCACGGCATAGAAAAAGAGGACGGAACCCATGGCGGGCGGAAACTGGGCCAGCCGGGGGCCGGGCCGGTCTGAGACAGGGCCGACGGACGGCCTGGCAGTCCAATTCACCCAGGAAGAGAAAGGCACCTTGCTATCAAGGCGGAAGAGAAATCAAGTTCACTACTGACAGCGACATGAACCAAGGCTCCCCAAAACTCATGTCAATGGGAAACTCTCCCCATAGAACAAGTCGTTTACGTAGCATAAGATGGTGGCAGTTCGAATCGAAGCGGAAAGGGAGAATCAATGTCGCTTTATGATGACATTCTATCGTGGAAAAGCGATGGACTGAGGCGAACTCACGACGCGCTAATCAGGGACAGTCGCGAATACGAACTTACCCACGATGTGCTCAATCGTCTGTTTACGGAGGAATTTCTAGGTTTGTATGCGCAAGCCGAGGCGCGGGCGCGCAGGGCGCTTGTAGACGACGCCGGCGACATGCAGAAACAACTCGAACGCGCGGCACACCAGTTCCTTGCAATCGCCGAAGCGGTCGATGCGTTGGTGAAGAAAACCGGCGATTTCGTTCGCCGGATCCGCAATGGAGAATTTGGTAATTTTGGTAACGAAATTCTATATGTGAGCGACGACGCGCCATCACATTCACAAATGGAGCTACCCGAAGGCCATAGAGTTATCGTGGGTGATTTTCTCGCGATCGTCAACTCACTGGAGTTAGCGTACAAGACCCTTGAGGACCTTCAAGAGCGGGCAGAGGCACCGAGCGCCGCGATTCTTTCCCACGGCGCAGCCAAGCCGGACCCGTCGTGGAATGTTGAGGAGGTCAATGACTGGTGGACCTCGCTGTCAGTTGAGGAGCGTCAGAAGATTGAGGTCATGCATCCCGATTGGATCGGCAACCTCGGGGGCGTGCCTTTCGACGTGCGCGACCGAGCCAACCGCCGCCGCATCAACCCCATGCTCTCCGACATCAACAAACGGATCGCACAGGCACAGAGGAACATAGCCTACTTAGAGGAGCACGGCACCGGTTTCCATGACGGAATCAAGTTGTACATGGAGAAACAAGAGCTAAGGATCCTCCAAGAAAAGTATCGCGACCTACTGTCGGTCAAACGCAAGTTTGGGGAATCGTCGAGTCATTCGCATTCTCTAGTAAGCTTAGACGCGGAAAAAGGGGACCATCTGTGGGCCGCGGTCGGTTCGGGCGACATTGACAACGCCGACCACGTCATGGTTCATACCCCGGGAATGACGGCCACCGTCGAATCCCACCTCATGGGCAAGGGCAAAGGGTGGGGATCGGGCGTCTCCGGCGTCGACAACGTCCTTGCGGAGGCGGAAGACCAACTAAAGCGAAAAGGGCGTCACGAGCAGGTTGCCGGCATCACCGTCCTCAATTACGACGCTCCGCGCTGGGGCGAGATCGCAACGCCGAATCACTCGGTGGCCGGGGACCACCAGGTTGAGGTGGGCGGCAGGTCGGGGGCGGACATGCTCTACGCCGTCCAGGCCACCCATTCCGGGGATCCCCACCTGGTCGCCTCAGGCCATTCCTACGGCTCGTCGGCGACCGGCTGGGCGCTCCAACATTCGACGGTCGCAGACGACGTCGCGGTCTCCGGCTCCCCGGGAGCAACAACGATGAACAACAAGGACCTCAACATGCTTCCCGGCCACACGAATGTCGGCGACGCCGCGCGGGACGCCGTGGCTAGCCTGGGGAGATTTGGCGGTATCCCCTCCCAAAGCAGAGAATTCACCCAGTGGAGCTGCTATAAGTGGACCGCCCCGGACGGCACGGAATACAAGATGTCCGAGGGCCACTCCGAGTACATGAACAAGGGGTATACCTCCACCTACAACCAGGGAAGCATCCTCATCGGCAACGGCGTCGCGGTTCCCGACGAGGGCGCGGCTCTGTCCGATCCCTTAAAATACTAAGGAATGACATTGACAAGCAAAAGAAAAAGAATCGTATCAATAATAACAATTTTAGGAGCAGTTATGGCCGCTTGCGGCGCCACTCCCGAACCCGGACACGGCCAGGGCGAAGAGACCTTTTCACCTACCCGGGTCGTTCCCCTCGTCGAGGCCAGGCGCAACGCCATCCAACTCGAACTCAAAATCCAGAGTCTCCTCACCCAAGAATACGGCGTCGGGCAGTGGAACCCGCCCCAGAAAAAGGGCATTCCGCAAGTCTCGGCGTCATCGACGGTGACCTGCCCCGACGAGTACATCACCGAGTCCTGGGACTTTGCCACTGCCGGGCCAATCAAAGATTCCCAGTGGAGGAATGCCGTCGAACGCGTCTACACGATCCTCAAACCCCTCGGATACGACAAACCTGCTATGCGGCAAATCCGCAACGACCACATCACTGTCTTCCCCCACCCCGGCACCGGCGGATACGTCAAGATCGGATATGACAAGGCCACGGTAATTATCGTCAACACCGGTTGCGCCAAGGGCGGAGAATGGGAAGGCTGGCCCGACGGCACCGAGGTCCTGCCCGAGCATCTGCGCACCACGGGCCGCGCCCCCATCGACCTCGACCACGAAATCTGGCCGACCGCCGCGCCGCCTTCGGACAGCGGACAGCCGCAGACGCCAGGTTCTCCTTCCGCGCCGCAAACCAACGGCAACACCCCTGCGCCATCGCTCAGAACAGCTTCCCCCGGACAAGCCGGCCTTTCAACCGGGAAAGCCAACCTGACCTCCTCACGCTTCCCCTACATCCCGTAACTCAGGCAACCCGGTCTTCAATAGCTCGGACAACTCGACAATGACAATCACCGAACCTGATGCATCTTTTGCCATCTCACTAATCATCTGAAGGAGAAAAAAATGAACGATATGTACATGGTCCCAAACGCCGTTAGGCACGCAGGAACGGAAGTCACCGAAATCGCCTCACGCATCCGTATCACGTCGAGCGAAGACGAAGTGCGTGCCTCCAACGACCAACTCGCGGGAACAAACCTGGGCGCCGCGGCAGAACGCGCCGCCAACGCGCTTGTAAAAGCACGCACCACTTTCTCCAAGCGCCTCGACAGCCACTCCGAAGCCCTCGTCCATGCTGCCAACGCTACCGAATCCCAAGATCAGAACTCCGGCAAAAGTTTTTTCAGACCCTAGGGCAGCAACGACGCAAGGTCAGTCTGAGTCCATGAACAAGGGATATACCTCCACAGAATTGTCCCTGTTTTGTGGATACGGTGGTATTAGGCCGTGAGTTTAGCAGTGGTTGTTTACTCGTAGATTGTTGAGGGCTGGTAGCCGCGGAAAGAATGGCTTCTGCGGATGTTGGAGCGGTCGATGCGGGGAACGTGGTTGCGTCGGGCGTTCGAGGTAGCTGTCCCAGAAGGTTTCCTCACCGCAGGGTTTCAGGTGTCGGGGTGCCGTCGGATCCTAGGCCAGTGCAGTCTCGGCCGAGGATCAGACGGCAGGCATGAATTGAATGACTCCGTGCCTTGTGCATGCATCGACACACCTGGCGGGAGGCAAGAGGGCGATCGACAATCAGATGCCGAAGACAGCCCCGGCCAGGGGGATCGACGAGAAAATCAATCGGCGCGTTCTTCGGGCCCACCGAGCTGGCTGAGGCGGCTCTAGGCCGGTAAAGACTCCATCTAGCCTGCCGAGGCCTCGGTCAATTTAGCCCGTACGACTCCGTTTATCAGATTAGGGCGTCCGGCCTCCGCCGGGTCGGAACCGCGACCGAGCCGCAGAAACGGCTTGCGGGTGAGCCGGAGTGGCGTGCACCGGAGCGGGAGCGGCCTGAACCGGAGCGGGAGCCGACGCCGGGGTCGCGTTGGGCTTCGACGTCGTCGAAGGAAGGAAAACGCTGCGCAGTTTCAAAATGAACGACATTCTTTCGCGTTCGCGCCTGATGACCGCGAGGTCCGGAGACTTTTCATTGTCCGCCAGCAGGGCCCGGAAGAAACCAGCCTGAAGCAACTCGCTCTGATACCGCCGCATGGCCTTTCTCACCCAGTTCCCCGCGTAGAACCGCCCAGGTGTCTCCTCTTTGAACTCGACACAGTCGCCGGTTTCGATCGCCGCACGAATCTCGTCGACGAGCTGCCGCCTGCTGGGCGCAGGCTGCAGCAGGCGGTGGTCTTCGCCCGAGAATACGGTGCTCTAGCTCGTGAGGGAAGCGCCTTCCCCATGGCGACCACGCCGATCGCCCAGAAGGTAGTTGCCCGTATTGTGGCGGTCCCGGCGGCGGGCGGACGCGCCTACTATTCTGTTTCGTGCACGGGTTTGAACGCCCAATCGTTTGCCGGGAGTCAAGGAGGCTCGACATGGCTGTTTGCAGCGCAAAGCGACGTTCATTCGTTTCGATGGTCTTCATGGTTGTCGCGTTGTTTACGCTTGCCGGATGCCGCATTGACGCCACCGTAGAGGTGAAAGCCGACGGCAAGACGAAAGTGTCGATCGTTTTTGAGGACACCGACGACATGATGAGAAACGCCAAGCAGACCTGCGAAGACCTTCGAATAGCGTTGCGAAGCGTCGGCAACTTTGCCGTCAACGCCAAAATGGAGGACATCACACCGCCCGGCGGGCACCTTACATGCCGATCGACGTCCGACGACCCGATCGGAAAAAGTGAGAAGTTCAGCACCGAGGACGGTCGATACACCTTCACATACCCTCGCTCAAACCGAGAACGAACACCCAATGACCGAATCGACTCCACACTGACGGTCACCATGCCGGGAAAGGTTGTGCACACCACAGTCGGCAAGATTGACGGAAACAAGGTGATCATCAAGGGTTTGGATTACATCGTTGACGGTTTCACCATTGTCTCCCAGAAAGAGCCTCAGGGCAGCTCCTCGGGAACTACAGAGGCTGGAAAGCCTGGCGCGACTGCCTCAAAGAAGGCCGACGGCGGTTTTCCTGTGTGGGGGTGGGGCCTTGCAGGGGCGAGTGTTCTTGTGGTCGTTGTAGGAGTGATCGTCGCGGCCGCGAAGCGGCGGCGAAGCCGCGGGCAGGTTGTTGGGCCGTATCCCTATCGGGGCGGGTAGGCGCTTTCACAGCGGGGCGGATACAGGGACGCGCGCGGCGAGAGGGGATTTGAAGCCGTATTGTCCTCGAGTCACGGCAGCGCTCGTCTTTTGATTGGATTTACGACGGTCAGGCGCTGACGCGCGGACAGCGCCCCTGTCGACGCTCGCAAATCAACAGTGCGGGCGGGGCACAGAACTTTGGTTCTGTGCCCCGCCCTGATTGGTTGCCCCGGTGTGACCCTGGTTTAGTCTCGGAGTCTGGTTAGTCGTCGGCGGCGTCGCGTTTGCCCGCTGGCAGGAAGGTGACGGTCTTGTCGTCTTCGTAGCGCGAAACAGCCGGTGTGCGCTCGGCGGACGGTTGGTCGTCGCGGCGTTTGTCGTCCGTGCGCCGGGTCGTCCGTCCGGTCAGGGAGGACAGGGCGCGCGAGGAGGAGCGAGTCTCGGCTCTGCGGGCGGTTGAGGCCGCGCGGGACCCGGCCCCTGCACGCGAGCCGCTTGCGGTGCTTGTCCGCGAGCTGCCGGCGGCGCTTCCTGGGCGTCCGGCTGAGGCGGGCGAGTCGGTGGTTTTGCGCACCGCGGTCGTCGCTCCTTTGAGGATCCCCGAGCTGCGGGACGGCGACGGTTTTGGGGTGGCGGCGCGTTGGGCTGTGGTGGCCCCGCGCAGGATGGAGCGCGTCTGAGCGGTTGAGGCGGGGCGGGCGATCCCGGTGGCTCCGCCCCGAATGCTTCGCCCCGCCGAGGAGGCGGGTGTGGGTGTGCGGGCGGCGGTGGTGACCCCGCGCAGAATCCCGCTCGCCCGTTCTGGCGGGGCCGAGCGCAGGGCCGCCCCCGACCGGGCAGGCGAAGAAGAAACCGGAGCGGCTTTGGCCGCAAGGGCCGAGCGGGCCGCCTGATAAGCACGATACCCCAGGGCGGCGGTCCCGCCCCCGAGCGCGGCCGCGGCGGCCAGGTGGTCGTGGACCGCCGAGACCCTCCCGCCCTGCGCAAGCCCGTTCGAGCCGGGAAGGATCGTTCCGGACTGAGCCGGAGGTGTGTAACGCGAGCCTTGCAAAGACAAGCCGCCCGGACCCCCGCCGCCGCCGGAGTGTCCGGGAGCGGGGTCGGTGTGGCTGCCCGGGCTGCCCAGAGAGACCTCCCGGCCGGGGGTGTGCCAATCCGTCGCCGACCGCACAGGGACAGACGCCAGAGACGAACCAGGTCCCGGACCTCGGTCTCCCAGGTCGGGGCCGCGCCTTTGAGCGGCTTCGTGCCGCTCGAGCCGCTTGATCAGGGCAGGGTTGGAAGACCTCATCTCCTGGCGGATGTGGCCCTGGTAGGGAAGCGAGGCGATCCCGTTCAACGTCCGCGCATTCAACGCATGCAACACCTCCTTCGCCCGCCGATCAAACTCCGCATGCAGAGCGTCACGTTTGGCCTTTGCCTGCGCGACAAGCTCGGAGCCCATTGGCATGGATTGGCTAGCCGTCTCTATACTCGCAAAGTTCTTGTTGACTTGTGCGAGGTCTGCTTGGATTTGGACGCTGTGGTTTTTGGCTTCGATTCCGCCGTCCATGACGTCTTTGACGGCGTGCGACATTTGGTCGATCTTTTCGGCTTGGTCGTACAGGTCGGTGGCGACTCGGTCGAAGTACCCGCACACCGCGTCGGCGGTCTGGCCTTTCATTCCCAGATCGGCGACGATTCTGCGGTTGTTGTCGGCAATCGTGCGCAGCAGCGACGAGACCGTCTCGAATTGCCCGAACGAATCCTCGATCGAGGACGTGGACCACGACTCGATCCCGTGCAGCCGATCGGCGTGAGGCGTGGCCATGGCTACTTGCCTCCCCACTTGGAGAAGGCGTCGAAGACAGCGCGGGCCTGGTCGTAGGCCTGGACGATCGAGGCCATTTCCTCGGGCCTCTTGTAGGTGAACCTCTCGTCCAAGGCCGTCAAGCGGGCCAGGTAGGCCTGTTTCTCGGATTCGTTGAGCGCGGCGAAGGAAGCCAGAGAGGCGCGCATGTCGGCCACGCCCTTCTTTTCCAGGCGCGAGGCGCTGGCCATCTTTTCCAGGCGCGAGGCGCTGGCCATCCTCGCATCAACCATGACCGCAGCCGCCTGCAGAGGCGAGCCGAACTGGTCCAGCTCCCCGATGCCTGACCACTGCACTCCGCCCGGCCCCGATGCACCGGACCCAGACCCCGACGGACTGGACGAGGACGTGCCCGAAGCCCCGGACGAGTTTGGCTTTATCAATTGCGCGGCGGCCGAGTGGGCGGCCACGGCGAATGCACTCTGGGCCTCCTCGAACGCCTGCCCGTTCGCCTCCATTGCGGCGAGTTGCCGATCGAATGTATCCCGATCTAATCGAAAGATCGACATACATGTCACCTCCTAAAACATTAAAACGACACTAATTGACATATTTGCGCGCGACATGCTCGCATGTCCGCGAACCCCGGCCTGTATACACAAGTACATGCACGACACACCGGTTGCGCACCGACCTACAATGTTGAACGCATACAAGCCAACGACGCCGACATCTCCAAACCTTACCCCTGCGCAGCCGCCAAGGTCAACGTGCATACACGGCACACGCTCGCCGGGCCGGCCAAACCGCGCCGTTGTGCGGAAAACGCGCACACAACCACGTTTATGTGAAATAAAACACAGCATGTCGTGCGGTGTCAGTTGCGGCTGCGGGGCGCCGGCCGCCTCACAGCGCGCAGACCCAACAAGCCGCCCCAATAAAGAGAAGGACAGCCTATCGAAAGAGCGAGTTAAAACAGCGGAGTCAACGCGAACCAAAGCGGCACTGTCACGTTGCGAAGTCAACACGAACCAAAAATGACGTTAGCCCGCAAAGACCACGTCAGCCCGCGAGGGAGACGCTGAGACATCTAGTCTCCGCCGCTTCTGAACGGGAAAGCAGTCGCCTGCCGGCTCGCTCGCTACACATGGCCGCCTTAAGGCGTCCGGCCTCCGCCGGTTCGGAACCGCGGCCGCCCCTGCGGCGGAGGCGCGGCGGGCGGATAGTCCGAGTCAGACTGCTGCGGAGGACGGTAGCCGCCGGAGCCAGTCGGCTGCGAGTTCTGCTGGGGATGCCCCTGAGGGCGCGGCTGGCCGTCGGGGCGCGGCTGGCCGTCGTGCCCGTTATGCCCGTTCCGCGACTGGCTTTGATGCGGAGACTGGCCTCGCGGCTGAAACTGGCTTCCCGGCTGAGCCTGCGGCTGAGCATGACGCGGAGGCTGCATTCGCCCCGGAGGAACTTGCGGGACTGGCGCAGACTGACGGCGCTGCGGATGCCCAGGGGACGATTCCTGCGGACGGCCCGGAGCAGTCGGCGCCGGACGGGCCGCGGGAACGGCTTGCGGGTGAGCAGGAGTGGCGTGCGCCGGAGCGGCAGCGGCCTGAATCGGGGCGGGAGCCGACGCCGGGTTGGCGTTGGGCTTCGACGTCGTCGAAGGAAGGAAAACGCTGCGCAGTTTCAGAATGAACGACATTCTTTCGCGTTCGCGTTTGATGACGGCGAGGTCCGGGGACTTTTCGTTGTCTGCCAGGAGAGCCCTGAAGAAGCCGGCCTGAAGCAGCTCGCTCTGGTACCGCCGCATAGCCTTGCGGCCGTCTTGAGCCACTCCCCCGCTCGCCGCGAGACGCTCGCCCGCCCAGGCGACGGCCCGGGACCTCAGGCTGGACTTCATCAACATCGTCTCGTCTTCTTTGCCGATGAAACCGTCGGCGACAAGCAGGCGTATCCCGCGTTTTACGGTGGTTCGTTGGAGATTTTTGACCACTATGATCATCGCAATCGCGGAGATGTAGACCGGGATCTGGATGAGGATTCTTGTCCAGGTGTCCTCGGCGATTCGGATGATTCCAGAGAAGTTGTGGCTCGCGTGCAGCCCGGCGGCCATGGCGTATCCCGCAAGCCCAAGAGGAAGGACGAACAGCCAAGAAAGCCTCTGGGTGGCGGCAAGCCCTATGAGCAATCCGGTGATGGCCGTGCATATGGGATGGACGAAAGGCGAGGCCACCGCGCGTATGACGATGGTCTGCTCCAAAACGTCCTGAGACGCGTCAATCCCGGCTTGCTTTATGACGGTGTTTTTGACGTCGGCTGTGGCGAAATAGAGGATGTTCTCGGTGAAGGCGAAACCGGCCCCGATGAGCGTTCCGTAAATCATTCCGTCGATGGGCCCGTTGATGTACTTCTTCAAGAAAATGAACATGAGGAGGATCCCGAGGCCCTTGACCCCCTCTTCGACGACGCCGGCTCCGACCGCAGTGCGCAGAATGTCAAACAGCAGGGCGATTCCGCCATCGCTTTTTATATAGAGTATTCCGCCGTCTTGAGTGCTGAGCCGGCGGTTCTCCATCAGCCACTTCTTCATCTCATTGCCCCACCACTCGTTGCCCTCGAAGGCGAGGTAGACGGAGACGCCGGCGCCCCAGCCGAGAGAGAGGACGTAGAAGAGGATGGGCTCGGGCTCCCATCTGTCGATCCATCGAACCAGAGCGATGATGACCAGAAGCGGGATGAGCGCGACAATCGTCATTTTGAGGATGCTCGTGGTGTTCTCAAACTCCCGCGAGGCCTTGCTGCCATAATACCGGTACCGCTTTTCGATCATTTCGTTGATGAGCTCGAACGAGACGATGATCGCCACAACGGCAAGCACGATGATGCATATTGCGAAGATGAGCGAACCCGGCGTCCATCGCCCGGGAAGGCTAAGGCGCCGAGGCTGGGCCTTTACCTGCCCGTACCCTTGCGGGTAGGCCGGGGGGCGCATGTCTCCGGAGCCCTGGGGATACAGCTGGGCGGGAATCCGCCCGCCCGGCGCATACTGCTGATGTTGAGCCACGTCCATTCCTTTCGTTCCACCGTGCATCCTAATCTGGGAAGGAAAGCCCACGCGACTCTTGGGGAGACGGCCCCTTACTCCAGCGCCCTGTCCGTGACATTTCTGACGATTCCGTCCCATTCGGGCCACCATGTTTCGATCAAGCCAGCCAGACCCGCGGGATAGAAGGTCTCGCCCTCCGCTTCGGCCTCGCGGATCTCCGCCGGGCGCCACCACCGAAACTCGTCGAGCGTCTCCCGCTCCGCAGCCGTCAAATCGTATCCGGGCTTGGCTGAGCGCGCCTCTTCCCCGCTCACCGCGAGGATGAAAAACACTTCGTCTTGCCTCACGGTTCGCGCGGCAAACTGAAACTCGTCGCTGCGCAGCAGCACCGGCCCCACGAGCCGCGAGGGGTCGGCGCTCACGCCGGTCTCCTCGCGCAGTTCGCGCACGGCTCCCTCGCGGGGCTCTTCGTCGCCCAAACCGCCGCCCACTGTGAACCACCATGAATGGTCGACGTCGTCGAAGTCGTGGCCGTGCACGAGAAGAACCCGCCCCTCGGGATCGAGGACGACGACGCGCGCAGCCCGCCTATAGGGAACGCCGTCGGCGTCCGGAGACCACTCGTCGAGCCAGCTGTCGCGCACCGTGCCCGACGCCTCCCCTGCGCGGCCCGCGCCCTTTTCAACGCCCACCCCGCGAGATTCCTGCGAATTCGCGCTGCCGCCCGCCCGATCCGTTCCCGGCAAGTCCGCACCGCCGCCCGCCCCCTCGGAAGGTGACATGCTCGCGCCGCCCATCGCCTCAGACCCTGGCATACTGGGCCTGGCCTTTCGCCGGCGTCGTGAACACTCTGCGCAACTCGGTGATGTACGCCAAGCGCTCGGCCTCCTTGCGCCGGACCTGCTCCGTGTGCGCGGTGCGCCGCTGAACGTTGACGCTCCTCGTATACCCGAGGTGAATGAGCTCGTTTTGGAAGGAGCGCATGGCCTTGCTCCCCGCTTCGACGGTCCTGCCCAGTTCGGCGGCGGAGGCTCCCGCCCACAGGCGGGCCTTCCGGCGGTTGACGAGGCTCATGACCATGCGCACCTCGTTGGCGCTGAGCCACCCCGCCCGCGAGTATTCGACGAGGCCCCTGTGGACGTCTCGCCGCTGCATCCCCGCGACGAAGTAAATGAGGACGGCCGCGCCGATGTAGACGGGAAGCTGGAGCATCATGCGCGTTGCCGGCTCGTCGGCGAATCGCTTGATCGACGAGTAGTTGTGGAGGCCGTGCAGCAAGGCGGCCAGTGCGCAGCCGACGATCGCCATGGGGAAGATCGCGACGTAGGGCTTTCGCGACGTCGTGGCCAAGCCGACGAACAGACCCGTGACGGCCGTCGCAAGCGGATGGACGAGCGGCGTGAGAATCGCCCGGGCGAAGAAAAGGGAGCCTATCGTCCACGTCTCCATGCCGGAGAGGTCCACGGAGCCGCCCACGGTCTCGGCCACGGAGGCCCTGGCGAAATAGAGGATGTTCTCGGTGAAGGCGAAGCCCATTCCGACGAGGAGGCCGTAGACGAGGCCGTCCATCGGCCCGTTGACGTACTTGTTGAGCGCGAAGAATATGACGAGCAGGCCCAGGCCCTTGGCGGACTCCTCGATGATCGCCGCGCCCACGGCTTTCGTCATGACGTCGTACTGGGCGCTGTTCGCCGCCATGCCGAGGACGCGCTGCGACCACCACCCGTTGCCGTCGAATGAGACCAGCACGGAAACCCCGGCGCCCCATCCTATGGCGATCACGTACATGACGACGGGCTCTGGCTCCCAGCGGTCGATGAACCACACGGCCGCGCCGATCACCACGGCGGGGACCAGCGCAAGGCAGATGAGGAGCGGGTAGGGGACGTCCTCTTTGTATTTGTGGCCGGAGCTGCGCGAAGCGTAGTCGAACAGCGCCTGCGTCTGGTCCTTGATCAGCCCGAAGGCGAGAGTGAGGGCGACGACGGTCACCCCGACCAAGATCACGCATGCCGCAAGCGTCTGCCACGACCAATTCGGGGACAGCCGCCACTTGGGGGCCGGCGCGGCCCGGCTCTCCGGCGGCTCCTCCTGCGCCGGGCGAGGCCGCTGCGAAGGCGGGGCGCCGACGCCGGCCTGACTCGGCGGATACCGGACGAGCCCCTCCGTCTCATCCGGCGCGCCGGCTTCGTTCGGTACAGCGGCCTCGTTCGGGACGCCGGTTTCGTCAAGGACGACTGCGGCCCCGCCGGCCGGTTCGACGAGTTTCTGAAGCTCGTCGCCAATCGCCTCGGGTCCGGGCGGATCGGAGCCAGGGATCGCCTCAAAGGCCTGGGCCGCCTCGGGTCCGGGAGCCGTCTCAGGTTCGGGCGAGCTGGAAGCCGGAGGATCCTGTGGGATGAACTGGTCTGTCACGCAACCCCTCACTCGTCGTCGATGTCCACTGTGGCGGGCGCGGGCGCACGCCCCGCAAGGAAGAAAAGCCGAACGTAAAAAGACCTGCGAACACGCCGTATCTGATCGACGTGCGAATTGTGGAACGTTCGGGTAAGGCGCACGTCGAGGCGGGCTCGGGACAGCTTGTCGAGAAGCCGCTTGGACTCGGCCGAGACGTCTTCTTCTTCGAGCTCGTCCACAGTGAGCCTGAGGGTTCGCGACATGGAGGATTCGATCGTCCGCCGGTCGGAGGCCGCGCCTCGGGCGACGTCGAGCGGCAGTCCGTCCAGGCCGTCGTCGACGATCGGATTGATTCCCTCGCGCAGGCAGGCGTCCGCCGCATCGGTCAAGAGGATGGATGCGGCGACGTCCAACCCGCCCTCGGCAGCGAATTCCCGGGCGTATTCCGCCCTGGCGTGGAGAGCGAGCTCAAGGGCCCTGCGAGATTTGACGACCGTCTGATGGAGCCGGTCGAGGCGGCGAGCCGCGAGCGTGAGATAGAGAATGAGCAGGCCCGCCAGCACGCACGCGACGGCGAGAAGCGACGGGTAATTCAATCCTCCACCTCCATTCCGGCCGTGCGAACAGCGGTTTCGTATACCGCGTAGATCTGTGAGGCAACGGTGTGCCAGTCGTATCTTCCGGCTTCTTCCTGGGCGGAGGCTGTGACGGAGGCACGCCTGGCCGGATCGGCTATGGCCTCGACGACCGCGCCGGCCAAGCCGTCCGGGTCCTCGTTGGCGAATTGCGATCCGAAGGCTCCGTTGCCCAAGACGGCCCTGAAAGCGGGGATGTCCGAGGCGACGACGAAGCTTCCGGCGCTCATCGCCTCAACGAGGATGATTCCGAAGGACTCTCCCCCGGTGTTCGGGGCGAGGTAGACGTCCACAGAGGAAAGGAGGGCCGCCTTGTCCGCGTCGGAGACGCCTCCGAGGAACTCCACCGCCTCCGCGTGCGCGCCGAAAAGCCGCCTGGCCTCGTCGATGTCTCCCCGCCCCGCGACGAAAAGGCGAACGCCCGGAAGCGCCTCGCGGATGGCCGGGAAGGCGCGGGCGACCACCGGGAGCCCCTTGCGAGGCTCGTCTATCCTCCCGAGGAATCCCAGCGTCGGGCGCTCAGGGGTTCCCGTGAAGCGCCCGTCCCGAGCCGCTTCGACGAACTGGCGAGTGTAGACGCCGTTGGGTATGACGAAGGCGTCGCCCCCCAGGTATTGGACGGCCGTGCGCCGGGCCTCCTGGGAAACAGCGATCCTCGCCTGAATTTTTTCGAGCACTGGGCGCAGCACGGGCGTGAAGACCTCAAAGGCCCTCGAACGGTCCATGGCCGTGTGAAACGTCGAGACAACCGGGCATTCGGCGCTCATGAGCGCGAGCATCGACACCGAGGGGACGAAGGGTTCGTGGACGTGGACGACGTCGAAGCCGCCGCCCCTCAGCCAGGCGCGCACCTCTCGGTTGACGCGCGGGCCGAAGGCGAGCCTGGCGATCGAGCCGTTGTACGGAATCGAGATGGCCGACCCCGTCGGAGTGAGATAGTCGGGAATCGGAGATTTCGCCTCGGACGGGGCGACCACTCCGACGTCGTGCCCGCGGCGCAGAAGCTCCTCGGCGAGATCCCGGATATGGACGCCGACCCCGCCGGGGACGTCCCACGAGTAAGGGCATGCGATTCCTATTCTCACGGCCGATCCTCCACACTTCTCACAGGCGGGCCTCCGATTCGCCGACGGCGCCGCCTGCGCCCGTCGCCGCAGTCTTCCTCTCTTCCGCAAACGCCCCCGCCGCCGTCGGCGCATTCCCGGCCTCCGAAAACGGCTCATGGCCTGTCGCGGGCGCCTTCGCGCCTTTCGGCTCCGCTCTAAGGGCCTCGGCGGCCCGACGCCGGGTTCGGGCGAGCCGCTCAGGATCGAGGTCCTCGACGAAGACCTTTTGGAGCATGTGCCAGTCCTCGAGGTGCTCGCCCACCCAGGGCTCGAATTGGGAAATCCACTCCTGGCTCATTCGCGCGATGTCGGCCGCGCGCTCGTCGCTTGGAGAGGAGGCGTCCGTGTGCGCGCGAACCGGCTCGCCGACGAGCAGTCGCATTCCCCATCGCGTGCCCGCGCGCCTGCGCCGTTCCCCGGAAAGCTTCTCGTAGAAGGAGAAAACCGGATAGACGGGGACGCCGACTCTTTGCGCGAGCAGCGCAGGCCCGGCCGCAACCAGCATTGCGCAGCCGAAAAACTCGACCTCGACGCCGCTGGCCGTCAGGTCGCGGTCGGCCAGTATCGGCGCCAGGCAGGCGCCCTCGCGCATGGCTTCTTCGATCCGGCGGATCGCTCCGGAGCCGGCGGGATAGACCGACATTCCGACGGCGGTGCGGTATCCGACGAAGAAATCGTAGAGTTCCTGCGGCTCGAGCTTTTCGGCCAGGGTGTGGACGTGGGCGAGGTCGATCTCCGCCCACGCCCCAGCGAGATCCCAGTTTCCCGAGTGCATGAGGGCCGCGGCGGCGGACTTGCCCCCGGCGAATTTCTCGCGCAGCCATCCGCTGTTGTCGATTCGCACTCTCGCGCGTATCTGCTCCCTGCTCATACGCGGCAGCCTCAGCGCCTCGTAGTAGTAGCGCATGTACGAACGCATGGCCCGCCTGGCCAATGCCCGGCTCTGCCGGGGCGTCATTCCCGGGCGAATCCTCGCCTCGTTCGCGCGGAGCCTGCGGACCCCCGCGCTCGGGAACGCCCCCGCGACGGTTCCCACCGCGTCGAAGACGGCCCTGCCGACGGCCTCCGGCAGGGCTCGCACGGCGGCGTCGGCGAAGCGGAAAAGGCGAACGGCGTCCATGTCACTCCGCCGTCTCGTGGGCCTGTCGGTACACGACCGCCATCCTTTGAACCACCGTGACGAGGCCGGCGGCCGCCAGGTACCAGGCCGAAGCGAGAAGAATCCACTGCGGCAGCCCGAGGCCCACAAAGAGGGCGCTGAAGAGGATGATGACCAGCCTGTCCGCCCTTTCGGCGATCCCCACCGAGGCGGTCATTCCGAGGCCTTCGGCCCGCGCTCTGGCGTACGGCACGACGGAGCCCGTCCCCATGGCCGCGAGCAGACCGATCATGAGGAAGGTTCGCATCGCGCCGCTCTCGCCGTGCAGATACGCCCAGGCGAGCAGGCCGCTGAAGATGGCGACGTCGGTGATCCGGTCGAGGGTCGAGTCCAAGAAGGCGCCCCATTTCGACGACGTGTTCGTCAAACGCGCGATTTGCCCGTCGATGCTGTCGAAGAGGGCCAGCCCTCCCAGGCTGAGCGAGCCGACGACGAGGCGATTCGTCGGAAGCAGGGCGAGCGACAGCGCCACGCCGAGGACCGTGCCCGTGAGGGTCACCGCGTCCGCGCTCACTCCCATCTTGACGAAAAGCTTCGCGATGGGCCCGAAAACCGTCTGAACGAACGGGCGGCCCGTCCTACTGAGCATTCCCGCTCCCTTCTTTGCCCGCAGAGCCTTCGCGGGCCGGATCTCCGCGCATTGCGCCCTCGCCCGCAGAGCCGCGGTCGATGCGCGTCCAAGCCTCGGAAACAAGCTCCCTCGTGTCGGCGAGAATTGCCGGAATCGCCTTCGTCTGGGCGACTATCGGCAGGAAATTGGCGTCGCCGAGCCACCTGGGGACGATGTGCTGATGGATGTGCGCGGCAATGCCGGCGCCGGCGACGTCGCCCTGGTTTATCCCCAGGTTGAAGCCGGCCGGCCGGAGAGCCTCGCCCAACGCCTCCATCGCCCGTGCCGCCATCCTCCCCATCTCAATCCGCTCCTCGTCCGTCAGATCCGTGTAGAGCGAGACGTGGCGATACGTGCACACCAGAATGTGGCCGGAATTGTAGGGGTAGAGGTTGAGGAGCGCGAAGCACGCGCGGCCCCTGGCGACGATGAGGGCCTCCGCGTCGCTCAGCGACGGCGCGACGCAAAAAGGGCACTTCCCTGTATTTTCGGGCTTGGCGGCGCCCGAGACGTACGCCGCGCGATGCGGCGTCCACAGACGCTCGAAACCGTCCGGGACTCCCGAAAGGCCCGCCGCATCGACGAGGCCCTTCGAAACGCCGAGGCTTTCTGCAGAGCCGAGGTTTTCCGAGGAGGCTGAGCTTTCCGAGGAGGCGAGGCTGTCGCTCATCGGCGCCCTCCCCCAGCCGGGCCCTCGGCAGACTCCCCGCCTTCGGCCGGCTTGCCCTTCGCGCCGTCGCCCGACTTTTCCCCTCCTCCGGACGCCTCAACCAGGCGCTCGCGAGCCGGATCGTTGACCCTGTGGGCGACGACGCGGCCGATGTGGGCCACAGCATCCTCCACGGGAACGCCGTTCTCCTGATGCCCGTCGCGGTAACGGAAGGAAACGGCCTCCGCCTCGACGTCCTCCCCGCCCGCAATGAGGGTGAAGGGGATCTTCTCCTTTGCAGCGTTGCGGATCTTCTTGCCGAAACGGTCGTCGGACAGATCGACGTCGACCCTGATTCCCGCGGCTCGGAGCCTGGCCGCAACTTCTTCGCAGTACGAGTTGAAGGCTTCGGCGACGGGAACGAGCCGCGCCTGGACCGGGGCGAGCCAGGCGGGGAAGGCCCCGGCGTAGTGCTCGGTGAGGACGCCGATGAAACGTTCGACCGACCCGAGTTTGGCGGAGTGGATCATAACCGGCCTTTGCCTCGAACCGTCGGGGGCGGTGTATTCCAAATCGAAACGCTCGGGCTGGTTGAAGTCGTATTGCACCGTCGACATCTGCCATGTGCGGCCCAGGGCGTCCTTGACCTGCACGGAGACCTTTGGCCCGTAGAAGGCGGCCCCGCCCGGGTCGGGAACGAGGTCGAGCCCGGTGGCCGCGCACGCCTCCTCGAGGATGCGGGTAGCAGCCGCCCAATCTTCGTCCGAGCCGATGAATTTGCCCTTCTTCTTCCCCTCGTCGCGGGTGGAGAGCTCGAGGTAGAAGTCCGTCAGCCCGAAATCGCGCAGAATGTCCAAGAAGAAATTGAGAAGCATCTCTATTTCTCCCTTGGCCTGTTCCGGGGTGCAGTACGTATGCGAATCGTCCTGGGTGAAACCGCGCATGCGGGTGAGCCCGTGGACCACGCCCGACTTCTCGTAGCGGTAGTCGCGGCCCATCTCGAAAAAGCGCAGCGGCAGCTCCCGATACGAACGCCCGCGGGAGCGGAAGATGAGATTGTGCATGGGGCAGTTCATGGCCTTGAGGTAGTAATCTTGGCCCGCCCTCGTCACTTCGCCGTCGGCGCCCCGCTCCTCGTCGACCTTCATGGGCGGGAACATCGTGTCCGCGTAGTACGGAAGATGGCCCGACGTGTGGAAGAGCCCGCCCTTGGAGATCTCAGGCGTGTGGACGAAGTCAAAGCCTTCCTCGAGGTGCCGCCGGGTCACATACGATTCGACGACGTGGCGCAAGACGCCGCCTTTGGGGTGGAACACGACGAGGCCCGGCCCTATTTCCTCGGGGAAGGAGAAGAGGTCGAGCTCGGCGCCCAGGCGGCGGTGGTCGCGGCGCTCTGCCTCGGCGACGCGCTTTTGGTAGGCTGCGAGCTCGTCCTTCGTGGGCCACGCCGTTCCGTAGATCCGCTGGAGCCGGTCGCCCGCCTGGTCGCCCTTCCAGTACGCGGCGGACGCTTTCGTCAACGCGAAGCCGTTCCCGATGAAGCGTGTGGAAGGCAGGTGCGGGCCGCGGCACAGATCGGTCCACACGACGGCGCCGTCGCGCGAGCAATTGTCGTACATCGTCAGGCCGGCGCCGCCGACTTCGACGGAGGCGCCCTCGGCTCCGGCGCCCTTCGTGCCGACAAGCTCGAGTTTGTAGGGCTGGCCGGCCAGTTCGGCGGCCGCGTCGGCGTCCGCGATCTCGCGGCGGCGGAAAGTCTGCCCCTCTTTGACGATCCGCTTCATCCGCTTTTCCAGGTCGCGCAGGAGCTCGGGGGTCACGGCGTCGATGTTCCCGAAATCGTAATAGAAACCGTCCGCTATGAACGGGCCGATTCCGAGGTTGGCGTCGGGGAAGATCTGCTGGACCGCCTGTGCGAGGACGTGGGCGGCGGAGTGGCGGAGGATGTTCAAGCCGTCGTCGCTTGAAACGTCGACGCCTTCGACGACGGCGCCCTCGGGAAGGGACGCGAGATCCGTCGCCAGGTCCTTGAGTTCGCCGTCGACCCTCAGGGCGACGACGTTCTTGCAGTCGGCGAAGAACTCAATCCCCGAACGCGGCCCTTCGATGGCCGTTGCATTTCCGTCGATTGACAGGTTGACGGGCACGTAGACTCCTTAAACGTCAAAATTGAGCGCACATACCGGGCACGCAGGCTCAATACTACCCGCCGAGAGCGGACGGACGGCGTGAAGAGGGCGACGGGCGCCAAAATCGCCTGCACGAAACCGATGGGTTGAAAAGCTCTATCGCTGTCAAAGAACAGAGCGGCAATTTGCTCGAAACGACGACGGCGATGACGTAGTTTTGCCTGGGCGGGTCCATTGCGGGCTTTCTAGCCCGTTGCGGGCTCCGCTCGGGCGAGTCCATGTCGTTAGACTCCGCCGTCCATTTAACCCATGCGTCCGACGCCGTCAAGCGTCCGAGTCCGCCTCAACGAAAGGTCGACACATGTCAGTTTCAAAGGCTCCCGTCCCCGATCGGGCCGAACACAACGCGTTCTTTCCCTCGGACTACTCGATCGAACAAAACGTGTCCAAGAAAACCGATTTCGACGGCGCGGCCGGAGCGCCGCAAGTCGTATCCGGCCCCCGCAAGATTCTCACGATCGCCGTCGACGAGCGTTATCTGCCCACCGACGGCGGGCTCTTCTCCACCGGAAACCACCCCGTCGAAACGCTGGTGCCGCTCATGCATTTGCGGGCCGCCGGCTACGAAATCGAGGTCGCGACCCTCTCCGGGAACATGGCGAAGTTCGAGATGTGGGCGATGCCGGCGGAAGACGAAGCGGTCAAGGCGGGCTATGAGGAGCTCCTCCCGGCGCTGCTCAACCCCCGGCGCCTTGCGGACGTCGCCGCCGAGCTCGGCCCCGATTCAGACTACGCCGCCGTCTTCGTTCCGGGAGGGCACGGCGCCATGGGCGGCGGAATTCCCGACAGCCCAGCGGTCAGAGACGCGCTCGCCTGGGCGCTGGAGAACGAACGGCCGGTCATCGCTCTGTGCCATGGCCCTGCTGCGCTGTGCGCCGCAGTGGACGACGACGGCGCCTCCTACTTCGCCGGCTATTCCGTGTGCGCCTTCCCCGATTCATTCGACGTCGGCGTCCTCGTGGAGAGCGGCTATCTGCCGGGCAAGCTCACATGGAGGCTGGGCGAGCGCCTCAAGCGGCAGGGGCTGACGATCGTCAACGAAGGCGTGAGCGGACAGACCCACCGGGACCGCCTCCTGCTCACCGGGGACAGCCCGCTGGCCGCCAACGCCCTTGGCCGCCTTGCCGTCGAGACTCTCACCGGCAAGGCTTACAGCGCCTGAAAGGCGCGGCTGAGAGAGCTCGGCTCCGGGGAAACCGGGGAAAGAAGAGAGGTCGGCGATTTCGAGCGGCCTAGCATTTCGGCGTCGGCCGAATAACGCAAAAACCCCGGATCTCTCCGGGGCCGTGGTGGGCGATACTGGGATCGAACCAGTGACCTCTTCCGTGTCAGGGAAGCGCG
>ERZ773099.352-NODE-352-length-40426-cov-5.538183_pt1 | contig 40426 bp, 30 predicted proteins | sample MGYA00511120_ERZ773099 | MGnify/ENA primary metagenome ERZ773099 (study PRJEB29015, sample SAMEA2738012) | human oral metagenome | biome: human oral; feature: human-associated habitat; material: dental | place: China | collected 2104 ... | reverse complement strand
CCTTCTTCATGTTCCAGAACGCCGATACGGGCGACATCAACGTCGTCTACAAGCGCAAGGACGGCAACTACGGACGCTTGGAGCCCATGAAGTAAGGGCTGCGGCAAAACGCACCACAAACACGCAGCATACGCGAGAGCGGCCCTCGAGGGGGCCGCTCTTTTGAGATGCGGGCGTACCATGCGGCGCGCTCCGCCACTCACTCCAGTGCCCGGCACTTAGTCGCCCCACCAGTTATGCGGGGCGCTTATAAGCGAGAAAGCAAATCTCTGATTTGCGTTTTCGAGCTTATAAGCAGACAACCGGCAAGCGTAGCGAGCCGAGTTGGTCGTTTAGATTCTTCACCAGGGGGATTCATCAGAGGCTTCATCAGAGCCGGTCGCCTGCTGGCGTCGATGCGCGGCAATTGTGCCGCGCATCGACATAAGCGATCGACACGGCATCTGCGGCCTACGGCCGCAGAGAGCCGGTCGCCTGCTTAACGGAATATCGGCGAGATCGCCCATTTCCCATTGCCTGGACCATGCCCTCATCCATAAGTTCTGAAAGAAGAACCCTCACCCTTGCCGGGCTGAGACCGATATACCGCGCAATCTCCCCGGTCCCGGCACTTTCCTCGGAGGCAAGGAAGGCAGTGATCTTCACCCTGTTCTCCAGGGTCTTCGCGGACTTACCTCCACTGCCATTCGCCTCCGTTTTTTCTGCTTGTTCTTTCCGCTTGTTTTTTCCGCTTGTTTTGGGGTAAAAGCAAGCGTTAAGATCGTGCGGTCCGGGTCGTACCGCTCCTCGACGACGGGCTCCTTCCAGCCCTGGGACTCCCACACCGCATAGATATCCGGAACGCCGCTCCCGGCGCGCTCCCCGATGCCGATCATGTTGAACATCTTCATCAGCGCCTTGTTCCGTGGGTCGGAGATGCCGCCCTTCAGCATCTGCTCCCTGCCCGTGCGGATATAGCCGGGGTTCTCCATGACGATGGCGTCGCTGCCCTTCTTGATGACGACGCCCCGCGCCACGAAGAAGTCCGTGTTCACCAGACAGTTGGCCAGGGCCTCGCGGAGGGCCTTGTGAACGGGGGTATCGTCGACGCGCGTCACGCCCTCCAGCTTGAAGGGTCTCTTCAAGTCCTTCACAAGTTTCGAGTACACGAGGAAGAAGAAGTCAAACAGGTTCCCCGTCCAGTCCCCGGAGCTCGAATGCAGACGGTCCGTCCACCGAATGGAGGGGTCCAGCGTCTCACGGTAGTCCAGGAAGTACTCCGGATACTCGTCCAGGATGCGGAACTCCTCGCCGAACATCAAAAGTCCTGCCGCCGTGGGGTGCAGCCTTTTATCCGCCTTTGCCCTCTTTGCCGCGCCGATCCGCTCCAGGTATTCCTCATCGCCCAGGCTTTCCCAGACATGCCCGGTGCGGTAGGCACTGTGCCGGTTTCGGTAGGCGTGGACCGTGTCCAGGTTCAGGTCGCCGATCTCGAGATTCTCGAGGACCTTCATGTCGGAGGTCTCCTCCGTCTGGTCGCGAAGCATGGCCTTGACCTCGCTTCGTGTGCAGTGGTAATCCCCCTCGCCGTTTCGGCGGAACGTGCCGCCAAAGAGGTCGTCGTTGATATAGACGGGCCTGACCTCGCGCTCCGCCCTCGGAACGCGGATGGAGAGGACAAGGTCCTCCCCCACCTTGCAGTCCTTCACATCCTCCTCGGCCAGGAGGTTGACGCTCACCTTTTTGCCGTCGTTAAGGACGCTCCACAGGTCCCTTCGCAGCTTCTCCACGTCCTTCGCGTCAAGCCCGGCCGTCTCGAAGCTGCCGTCCTTCTTCTCGCTCACTCCAAGCAGGATAAGGCCCCCATAGCCGTTCGCCATGGAGGAGTAGGTCTCCCAGAGGCTCTTGGGCAGGCCGCCCTTCGCCTCCTTGACCTCGAGTCGGTTGTCCTCCCGGTACTCCTCGAACTTCCCGATATCGAACTCCATGGCGTTCCGCCCCCAGCCTTTTATTTCGATAGGGCAATTCCGTTTTCTATTGTATCTGGAAAGAAAGGTATTCAGCAATAAGTGATCGAAAATGTTTCCTTCGTTTCAGTCAACACGAACTTGATACCGGTGCACGGCCCTCTGGACGAGATCACCCGGCCTTTGACTGCGCCGCAGCGGGTTGACAATAGTTTTATATAAAACTATAATGACCTCATGAAGACAGGGGACGATGTCGCACACAATATCGCCGTTCTGAGAAGCCGCGTCAACGCATTCATTACGGATCGCCTGGCGGAGGAGGGCGTCAGGGACCTGCTGCCGTCTCACGGAGCCGTGCTGACGGCGCTGTACGAGGGCGGGCCTCAGCCGATGAAGGCCATCAGCGAGCGCGTGAACAGGGACAAGAGCACCCTCACGGTTCTGGCGCGCAAACTCGAGTCGCTCGGCTACATAGAGAAGAGGACGAGTCGGGACGACAGCCGGGTCACGATTCTTTGCCTGACGGAGAAGGGCATCGCCTTTCGGGCATTGTTCGAACGTATCTCCGAGGAGCTGCGCCGCACGTTGTGGGGGGATACGCCCGATCGGGAGAGGGAGGATTTCTGCCGCCAGCTTTCGGACATGACGAGACGCATGGAGGAGGCATTGGGGGCCGGCGGCTCCGCCGGCGCCGACAGATGAGGCTTGACCTCATTCATACCGTAGACGTTATTCATATCGTAAAGGAGGATCATCATGACAAGGATCGTTCGAGTACTGGCAGCGGCGGGAATGGTGTTTTTGCTGGGAGGGGCTGCTTTTGCCCTGGAAGGGTATTCCGGAAAGATCGAGAAGTTCGAGAGGCCGGGCCTGACCGTGCACACGTACAACTCCGCGGAGGGCATGCTGGACGGCTCCGCCGTGTTCGAGACGGAGAAAGAGCTCGTGCTGTTGGAGCCTCAATCGATGCCGGAGTCGGCCAAGGAGCTGAAGCGCTACATCGACGGGCTGGGCAAGCCTCTTGCGGCGGTCATCGTGTCGTATCACGGCGCGGGGCTCTCCCCCTATAAGGGAATCCCCATCTACGCCAGCAAAGCGGCCACGGAGTTCGCCGGGGACGGCAGGGGGGCCGCGCTGTTCGAGAATTTTGCAAAGGGCGTTCCGGGCTTCGATCCGACGGTGATCGTTCCCGATCACGTCCTCGAGGGACCGAACGCCTCCATCGGTGGGATCGATTTTGCCCTCGAGTACGACGATATCCCGGCTCCGGCTCCCGGCATGGTCATAGCGGTCCCCTCCGCCAAGGTCGTCTATCTGCACATGCTGGGAGGCGACACCCACTCCATCCTGGGCAGTGCAGGGCATATCGATGCGTTCGCCGAACAGCTTCGCAGGATGAAGGGCGAGGGATACGAGCTGATCCTGACCTCCCACCACACGCCCGAGAAGCCCGAGGCCCTGGACGAGAAGATCGCCTATCTCGAAAAGACGAAAGAGATCCTGAGCGCCTCCAAGACGAAAGAGGATTTCGTCGCGGCCATGAAGAAGGCGTTCCCCGACTATCAGGGCGAGGGGTATCTGGAGATGAGCGCCGCCAACCTCTACCAATAGCCCTGGCTCCAGAGCAGACCGCATTTCATCCAAATCAAACGAAAACGAACGGGAAGGACCGCGCCTCGAATCGGGGTGCGGTCCTTCTCAATTTTAGAGCTTTTGACGACGTCAGCCGTTTATGTTCACGTCCGCCCTGGCCTGGCCGGACGTGAAACGAAAATTTGATATTGTAAATCCAAGAGCCTTGATCGCTTTCAATATTTTTTAAGTTTTTTAAGCCGAATCAGCGCTTCCCCAAGTCAAAACGCTCCCCTTATGGTAAGATAGATGCGCTTTTCCTTGCAGGATAACGCGTTTCAATTTCTTTCTTTAAAATAATGAAAGGATTTGCACAAAGCCACACATTTACGAAAGGCCCGCAGGACGGTCGCGCCTGCCGCAACGCACGACGCTCAACGGTTCCGGCTTTGTCGCATGGTTCCGAGCTAATCTTTCTCAAGGAGGGTTCCTGGTGTTAAAGTACACGCTGCGCCGACTTCTGATGCTCATTCCCGTGCTTGCGGGAGTCGCGCTGATCGTCTTCACGCTCCTCTACATCACCCCCGGCGACCCCGCCCGAATGGCCCTGGGCGAGGACGCGCCCGCGGAGGCGGTGGAGCAGTTCCGCATCAACTACGGCTTGAACGACCCCTTTTTCGTCCAATTCGGCCGCTACTGTTACAAGGCCGCCCTCAAAGGCGACATCGGGCGGTCCTACGTGACGAAGGCCCCCGTCAGCGAGGAGCTGATGGCCCGGTTCCCCATCACGCTGAAGCTGGCCTTCTGGGCCGTGGTCCTGGGCGTGGCCCTGGGACTTCCCTTCGGAATCATCTGCGCCATCCGGCAGTACTCCTTCTTCGACTCCATCACGATGGTCCTCGCCCTGATCGGCGTCGCCATGCCGAACTTCTGGCTGGGCGTGCTCCTCATCCTGCTCTTCTCCGTCAAGCTGGAGTGGCTGCCGCCGTCGGGCTTCAACACCTTCGCCGAGATGATCATGCCGGTGTTCACGCTCTCCGGCGGCACGCTGGCCGTCATCACCCGCATGACGCGCTCCAGCATGCTGGAGGTCATCCGCTCCGACTACATCCGCACGGCCCGCGCCAAGGGGCAGAAGGAGTCCGTCATCATCTGGCGGCACGCGCTGCCCAACGCCCTGATCCCCATCCTGACCATCATCGGGATGCAGTTCGGCAGCCTGCTGGGCGGCGCCATCCTGACGGAAACGGTGTTCTCCATCCCCGGCATCGGACGCCTGGTGGTGGAGTCCATCAAGATGCGCGACTTCCCGGTCGTCCAGGGAGGCGTGCTTTACATCGCCGTCGTGTACTGCATCATGAATCTCGTCGTAGACCTTCTCTACGCCTGGGTTGACCCCAGAATCAAGGCCAAATACCGCTAGGGGGAACGTGAAGAGATGATCCTGAAGAAGAACAGCATGCTGCGGCTGACGCTGATCCGCCTGCGGCGCAACAAGCTGGCCATGATCGGCCTGGCGGTCCTGATCCTGCTGATCCTCGTCGCCGTCTTTGCGGACTACGTGGCGCCCTTCAAGTACTCGCGCCAGAACCTGCGCGAGGTGCTCCAGCACCCCAACGCCAAGCACCTCCTGGGGACCGACGAATTCGGGCGCGACGTCCTGAGCCGCCTGATCTACGGCGCGCGCGTGTCCCTGCAGGTGGGGCTGGTGTCCGTCTCCATCGCCCTGGTGCTGGGCGGCGCCCTGGGCGCCATGGCGGGCTACTACGGAGGCTGGCTGGACAACCTCCTGATGCGCCTGATGGACGTGCAGCTGGCCATCCCCTCCACGCTCCTGGCCATCGCCATCGCCGCGGCCCTGGGCCCCGGCCTCTTCAACCTGATGATCGCCGTGGGCATCTCCTCGGTGCCGCGCTTCTCGCGCCTCCTGCGGGCCTCCGTGCTCTCGGTGAAGGAGATGGAGTTCATCGAGGCCGCCAGAGCCATGGGCGCCAGCGACTTCCGCATCATCCTGCTGCACATCCTGCCCAACTGCTGCGCCCCGCTCATTGTCCAGGCGACCTTGAGCGTGGCCGGCGCCATCCTCTCCTCCGCCGCCCTGAGCTTCATCGGCCTGGGCATCCAGCCACCGTTCCCGGAGTGGGGCGGCATGTTGTCCAGCGCCCGCGGCTACCTGCGCGGCAGCGCCTACCTCAGCATGTTTCCGGGCATCGCCATCGTCGTCACCATCATCGCCCTGAACTTCCTGGGCGACGGCCTGCGGGACGCCATGGACCCCAAGCTGAAACGCTGACGGGAGGGGCTCGACGATGAACGACAACGAACTGCTCCTCGACGTCCGCGACCTGTCCGTCCAGTTCGACACGGACTCCGGCGTGGTGCACGCCGTCAACCACCTCAACCTCCAGCTCCGGGAGGGACACGCCCTGGGCTTCGTGGGCGAGACGGGAGCCGGCAAGACCACCACGGCCCTGGCCATCCTCCAGCTCATCCAGTCGCCCCCCGGCGAGATCACGGGCGGCGAGATCCTGTTCAAGGGGCAGGACGTCCGAAAGATGACGGACGCGGAGCGCCGCCACATGCGCGGCAGCCAGATCGCCATGATCTTCCAGGACCCCATGACCTCCCTGAACCCCATCATGACCGTCGAGGAGCAGATCATGGAGATGATCTCCCTGCACACGGACCTGAAGGGCCGCGAGGTCCGGGACCGCGCCTACGAGATGCTGGGGCTCGTGGGGATCCGCACGGAGCGCGCCAAGGACTACCCCCACCAGTTCTCCGGAGGGATGCGCCAGCGCGTGGGCATCGCCATCGCCCTGGCCTGCCGGCCGAGCCTGCTCATCGCGGACGAGCCCACCACGGCCCTGGACGTCACCATTCAGGCGCAGGTGCTGGAGCTGATCAAGGACCTGCAGCAGAAGGTGAAGACCTCCATGCTGCTGATCACCCACGACCTCGGCATCGTGGCGGAGACCTGCGACAGCGTCGCCATCATGTACGCGGGGCGCCTCGTGGAGTACGCGGACCTGCGTCAGCTCTACGGGAACCCGCTGCACCCCTACACCCACGGGCTCTTTGACGCCGTGCCCGACCTGGACACCCCCCTCGGCCAGAAGCTGGCGGTGGTCCCGGGCCTCCCGCCCGACCCCACGAACCTGCCCACGGGATGCAGCTTCTCTCCGCGCTGCTCCCAGGCCCAGTCCGTCTGCTTCGAGAGGGCCTGCGGCATGGTCGAGGTGGAAAAGGGGCATTTCGTCGATTGTCACTTTCCGAAGAAGATCGAGGGAGGAGCCAGGCTATGAGCGGCACAAAGACGGCCCCGGAGGCGTTTCTGGAGATTCGGGGACTCAAAAAATACTTCGGCGTACACGGAGGCCTGCTCCACGCCGTGGACGACGTTTCGCTTTCCATCGCCAGGGGCCGCACCCTGGGGCTGGTGGGCGAGTCCGGCTGCGGGAAGTCCACCCTGGGGCGCGTCGTCATCGGCCTGATCGAGGCCACGGGCGGTGAGGTGCTCTTCGACGGCCAGGACTCCCTCAAGTTCACGGGGGCGAAGCGCAGCGAGTTTCGCCGCAGGGCCCAGATCGTCTTTCAGGACCCCTTCTCGTCCCTGAACCCGCGCATGTCGGTGTCGCAGCTCATCGCGGAGCCTCTCGTCATCAACCGGGCCTGCCCCCACCGGGAGCTGGACGCCCGCGTCAAAAAGCTGATGGACACCGTGGGCCTGGCCTCACGGCTCATCACCTCCTTCCCCCACGAGCTGGACGGCGGGCGGCGGCAGCGGATCGGCATCGCGAGGGCCCTGGCCCTGGACCCGGACTTCATCGTCCTGGACGAGCCCGTATCGGCGCTGGACGTCTGCATTCAGGCCCAGGTGCTGAACCTCCTGGAGGAGCTGAAGAAGGAGAGGGGCTACACCTACCTCTTCATCTCCCACAACCTGAGCGTGGTGCGCTACGTTTCCGACGAGGTGGCGGTGATGTACCTGGGGCAGGTCGTGGAGAAGGCGGACAACACCACCCTGTTCAAGAACCCCGTCCACCCCTACACGCAGGCCCTGCTCTCCGCCGTGCCGACGGCGCGCCTCAGCGGGCGCCGTCAGAGGATCATCCTGGAGGGTGACGTGCCGAGCCCCATCAACCCGCCCAGCTCCTGCCGCTTCATGGGGCGCTGCGCCTACCGTCAGGACGAGTGCCTGGGTGGGACGCCGCCCCTCACGGAATACGAGCCGGGGCACTTCGTGGCCTGCCGCTTCGCCGGGCGCCTGACCCGGAGCCGATCTTCATGAGCGGAGAACGGGCCGAGGGCACCCTCCCCTCCCGGCTGCGCTGGTACGTCGGCGTCCCGCTGGGGACGAACCCCCTGATCCTGCTGGACCTCTCCATCCTGCTGACCATCGGCTGGTCCGTGAGCTGGCTCTCCCTCCTGGCGCTTCAGGCGGGGTTCGGCGGCTACGTGGACGCCTCCCACGTCAAGGGGGCCGCCCTCGTGTCGGGCTACCTGGTCCTGGCTTTCCTGGGGCTGTTCGCGGTCGTGTGCTTCGTCGTCATGAGGAATCGCTACGCGGCGCTCTACCGCTTCGACGAGGAGGAGGCCTTCTGCGACAACATGAGGTCCAACCCCCACGCTGCGGACGGGCAGCGCCTGCACTTCACGGGCTACCCCATCGAGCCGGTCATGGAGGTCATCCGCAGCACGGAGCGCCGCGCCCGGTGGGAGGACGTGACGGCGGTGCAGCCCATGGACGCGATGCGGGTCCTCCTGCTGAGGGGCCGCCGGGGCGTGCTGATGCGGGTCTACTGCCCGGACGACGCCACCTACGACCAGGCGCTGCTCTACGCGGAGGCGCACCGGAAGAAAACTGATACCAGTTCGCGTTAAAAAGAAGTGCTTGGTGCTCTTGCCCCCTGTAAGTGGGGCGTCCCTTTAACCATTGATCATAGGGCCTCTGCGAGGCCTTATACTACCCGGAAGGAGTGTTTTGTTTTGAAGAAGCGCGTTTTTCTGTTCCTGTTGGCGGCGGCGTTCGCAGCCCTGGCCTGCGGCCTCGCCGTAGCGGCGCCCAAGGACGAGATCGTCGTGGGCACGGCGTCGGACGCGAAGTCCCTGGACCCCCAGATGGCGAACGACACCTCGTCCAGTTGCGCCCTGATCCAGATGTACGAGCCGCTGTTCGAGTTCTCGCCGGACAAGAAGCTCGTCGGATATCTGGCGGAGAGCTGGAAGCAGCTCGACCCGACGACGTGGGAGATCACGCTGCGCAAGGGCGTCAAGTTCCACAACGGCGACGAGCTGACCGCCGAGGACGCCGTGTTCACGCTCCACCGCATGACGACGCCGAAGGCTGCAGCCGTGAAGTCCTACGGCGCCAACATCGACCCCGAGGGGCTCAAGGTCATCGACCGGTACACGTTCCAGGTCAAGTCCTCCGCCCCCATGGCCGGCTTCCTGGCTTACCTGAACCACTCCTCCTCCTACATCCTGAACAAGAAGGTCGTGGAGGCTGCGGGCGAGGACTACGGCAAGGAGCCCATCGGCACCGGCCCCTTCAAGTTCGTCTCCGCGCTGAAGGGCGACCACATCACCTTCGAGCGTTTCGAGGACTACTGGGGCGAGAAGCCGAAGTTCAAGACGCTCAAGATCCGCACCATTCCGGAGACCACGAGCCGCGTCATCGAGCTTGAGACGGGGAACATCGACATCGCCTACGGCCTTCCCACCAGCGACTTCAAGCGCCTGCAGGAGGAGGGCAAGGTCAACGTCTACAACAAGCCGGGCCTCTCCATCACCTACATGGGCTTCAACACGCAGACGCCGCCCTTCGACAACCCCGAGGTCCGTAAGGCCATCACGATCGCCATCGACCGCGAGGCCGCTCTGGACGTGGTCTATCAGGGGCTGGGCCGCGTGCCCACCAGCCCGCTCCTGCCCATCAACAACTACTTCCCCGAGCCCGTCCCCGTGGAGTACGACCCCGACAAGGCCAAGGAGATGCTGGACAAGGCCGGCGTCAAGGACCTTGCCTTCACCATCTACACCAACGAGAACAAGCAGCGCAAGGACTACGCCGAGGTCATTCAGAACATGCTCTCCGAGCTGGACATCAAGGTCGAAATCCAGGTCCTGGAGTGGGGCACCTTCCTGGATCAGCTGAAGGCCGGCAAGCTGCCCGTCTTCATGATCGGCTGGTCCGCCTCCGACATCAACCCGGACCCGGACGCCTACATCAAGGCGGCCATGCACTCCAAGTTCGCAGGCCCCTCCAACCGCGTCTGGCTGAAGGACGCCGAGGTGGACGAGCTGCTGGACAAGGGGACCGTCACGCCGGACGGCCCGGAGCGCGCGGAAATCTACAAGCGCTTCTGTGACCGCGTGAACGAGCTGAACCCGTGGTGCTACCTCGCCATCGCCGACACCCTCTACGGCACCAACAAGGCCTTGAAGGGAGCGGACAACTTCTACCGCGGCATCATCAACCGTCTTGACGGCGTGTACTACGAGTAGCGCATCGGCACCTCAAAACGACGACGAGGGGGCCCGGGCGTTTGCCCAGGCCCCTGTCGTTTCGCCCGTCGGTCGCCGGCGCTTCAGGACCGTTTTTTGACGATGCGGTCCCCCAGCCGGGCGCCCCACACCTCCCCGTCCTCGCCGAAGTAGAGCCGAAACTCCGTCTCGGACAGGCCGGACCTCAACACCGCCCGGAAGGGGTGCACCATGAGGACCTCCATAACCTTGCCGCTGTTCGTGACGGCGATACCCTCTCCATCGCGCTCCACCAGGACGTCTGCGCCCTCCCCCGACTCGTACCGTCCACAGGCGGCCCGAAGGGTCGCGTCCGTCCAGGGACAGCTACGCCAGCGGCTCACCGGTCGAGGATCAAGTCCCATGGATAGCCGCAGCGCCGCGTCCGCCAGCAGGGACACGGGAACGTCCTCCGTGTTGCACAGCACGATGGCGCCGCGCTCCAGCTCCGGAGACCAGGCCATATGCGACGACACGCCGGGCAGGCTGCCGCCGTGGCGGATCACCGTGACGTCCTCAAGGAAGCTGATGGAGAGCCCGTAGCCATAGAACTGCTGGCTGCGCGTGGGGATGCGCGGACGGCACATGGCGCGGACGCCCCTGGCGGAAGCCAGACGGCCGCCCCCATCAATGGCCCCTTCGTTCAGGTACATGCGGAGGTACTTCTTCATGTCGGCCAGCGTGGACTTCATCGCACCGCCGCCCATGAGGACGAAGGCGTTGCGGTAGAAGTTCAGGTCCCCCTCCGGCGCCGCCTCGGAGTAGAGCTTCGCGACGTTCGCGTCCTGCGCGGGGCGCAGAAACTCGCAGGAGCTGCGGGTCATCCCCAGGGGCTCCAGGACCTCCCGCCTCACGCAGGCGGCGTAGCTGCCCGCCCCACTTGCGCGGTGGATGACCTCCGCCAGGAGGCCGTATCCATCGTTGCAGTAGCTCATGTACTCCCCCGGCTCGCCGACGCGCTCCGACGCAGCGCTCATAGCCCCCGCCACCCTGTCGACGCCCGCACGGGCCAGCTCGTCGCTGAAGGCCGGGTCCTCCGGACCGTCAAGCGGGATCCCCAACTCCTTCGCCACGGGCTCCAGCGTCGTCCGCGGCAGGGGGAAGTACCCGCCGCTGTGGCTCAGGAGGTGGGCCAGCCTCACGGGGTTCGGGCCCGTGTCCTTGAAGGAGGGGCAATGGGCCGACACCGGGTCCTGAAGGGAGAGAGAACCCCGCTCGGCCAACTGCGTCATCAATAGAGCGGTGAAGGATTTTGTGATGGACGCCAGCCCGAAGATCGTGTCCTCGTCGATCGCCAGGCGGCGCTCCGCGTCGCGGTATCCGGCCAGCTTCTGCCAAAGCGTGCGCCCCGCCCGGTCGATCACGGCCACGGCGACGCCCCGGGCGCGGTGAACCTCCATCACCTCCGCCAGATACTCCTCGTACCGACGCTCAAGATCGCTGTTCAAGCTCATCAAGCTCCTCCTCCGCCGTCCATGACAGGAACCGGCCTTTCATAAGTATCCCCATCATCCCGCGCCGTTGCCCGCAAGGGGCCCCTCGCAGGAATTCCCGCTGTCCGCCGCAGCCAGCCGGACCAGAGCGTCCGACACCGCCCCCGCGATGAGGGCCACGGCCTCCGCAGCGTCATGGGCTGCTCCTAGAGGGGCGGCGCAGACGCCCATCGTCGCCAGGAGCCCCCGCGCAGCGGACAGCGCCTCATCGGGGGAGAGCAGCCCCCACTCCGCCTGGTCCATCAGGTGCACGACCAAGGACACGGGCGCCAGCAGGCCATCTCGGACGTCCAGCCCCGCCAGGGCTGCAGCGAAGCGCGCGCGGTCCAGCGCTCCGCCCTCGCGGCGATAGCGCGCCCACAACGACTCCTCCGTCACCCCGAAGCGCTCCGTGCGCCGCAGGACGCCGTGCTGGCTCTGAGGCGTCAGGCCGCTCTGCAGCCGCAGGGCCTCCTTCACCGCAGCCTTCACCACGCGCCCCACCGCCGAGCCCAGCTTGCTGTGGTTCCCCGTGTCGGTGAGGCGCAGGGAACTCGCCGCGTTGGCCACCACGATGGCGCCGTCCGTTCCCGACCCCGTCGCGATGCCGTGGGAGTAGCGGCTGGGGACGGCCAGCTCCTGAAGGGCAGCGGCCTTCGCCTCCGTCAGGGTGATCAGGGCGCGGGTCAGAGCCCCCTCGCTGAGGTCGCAGTTGAAGTGCAGGATGACGTTGACCGTCCCCGCTGGGGGCGCGGAGCGACGCTCCGCCTCCTCGTCCCAGTCGGCCGGGTCGCCGGAGCGCCCCGCGTTGACGTCAAGCCCCGCGGTCACCAGCGCAGCGACCTCAGCGGAGCCCCAACCGTCCTCCAGGATCGCCATGTGCCCCATCCTGGCGGAGGTGGAGAGCCCGACGCTGACGGCGGGGTCCAGCCCGATCTCCCGCGCGATCAGGGCCAGGTGCTCCGCATAGGTCGGAGCCCGCATCGTGCAGTACTCGCCACCCTTGACGCTGTAGCTGTAGTTGAAGGCCTGCCGCAGGTCCGTGCGCAGGCCGCCGTTGAAGGGCGACGTGCTCAGCACGCGGCGCGGCCCGCCGAAGGTCAGCACCGCAGCGCGGCCCGCCTCCCCCAGGCGCCTCGCCACGTCGCCGCACGCCGAGCTCCAGACCTTCATTCAGAAAGCATCCTCAAGGGAAACGGGAACTCCGGTCTCCTCGCGGGCCACAGGGCCATATCAATAGAGGTCATCCTGTCCACCTCCCGGGTCAAATTATACCCCAGACCACCTCGTCGTTCCGAACGTCCAGGGCTTGCCCCTGCGGCGCAGGCCATACAGTTTCCCTGCCTCATGAGCGCCAGGATCTGATAGAGGCTTCACATTGGATACCGGAAGGCGTACACTGTTCCTGGGCAAGCCGGGGGCGTCCCTGCGCGTTGAACGAGCGGGAGCGCTACCGGAACGCCTGAGATCGCGCAGCCAAATTTGAGAACAATCTGGAGGAAACCCATGAAGCTGTTTTTGACGTCCTATCTCGCCGGAACGAAAAACCTCGCGAACGATTTTTTGTCGGCGTTGCAGCCCAGGGAGATCGTCTTTGTGCCCACCGCGGCGAACGTCGAGGAGTATCGAGGCTACGTCGATGAAGCGATCGCCGTTTTTCGGGAAATGGGCTTCGAGCTGAGGATGCTCGACGTTTCCAGGGCGGAGCCGGAGGAAGCGCTTTCGATGATCGGGGCCTGCCACTGCCTCTACGTCTCCGGAGGAAACACTTTCTACCTGTTGCAGGAGTTGAAGAAAAAAGGGCTCGTCACCGTCATCAAAAGCAGGGTGAAGGACGGCATGTTGTACATCGGAGAATCGGCAGGGGCGATCATCGCTGCCCACAACGTCGAATACGGCCAAATCATGGACGACAGGTCCGTCGCTGTCGAGCTTGAAGACTGCTCCGGACTTGGCCTCGTCGATTATTGCATCCTGCCGCACAACGGGGAGTTCCCCTTCGTCGAGGCTGCTGCCGAAACCATTGCCAGGTATGGCGAGACATTGAACCTGGTCCCATTGAACAATCGTGAAGCCGTCGTCGTCGATGGGAATGGCTACAGCGTGAGGATCGAAGGGTAGGGCGGATGCCCGCTCAGCTTCCCTTCAAAAACTCCTCCGAGAATTGCAGTTGGCGGCCAAGCGCAAAGACGGCTTCCCCCAGCGCCGGGGCGGCGCAGAGCTCGCCGCGCCAGCGCCGAAGCATCTCGTAGTAGAGGTTCTGCGCGTCGTAGAGGCTCAGGCGCCATTGAAAGCCCTCCTGAAACGTCCGCACCATATCCGTCGCGGCCTGGACCTGCTCAAGGTCCAGGGGGTTGCCGCACAGGCGCATCATGCGCGTCTTGAGCCACTCCGAGACGGCGAAGCAGAGCCGGTCCGACCGGAGCGCGATCTGGCGCTGGACCGACAGGGACAGGATGCGGTTCAGGGCCTCGAAGTCCGGGAGGTCCTGCCTCAGGATGTCCAGTAGGGTGGCGTTCATGACGATCTTCGCCGCGGAGGCGATGATCTCGGGCGGGCGCACCTCCAGGGTCGTCATGTACTCCAGAAGCTGGTCATAGTTCTGCACGATGCTGCGCACCACGGCCTCGATGCGCTGTACGTCCTGCTTCAAGAGCTCGTCCAGCAGGCGGCGCTGGGCGTCCGCAGGGATGTGCCTCAGGGAGTACAGCGTGTAGCCGAAGCGATCGACCATGGGCCTCTCCATGGCGGGAGCAAAGAGGCGCCTCAACTCCAGAGCCTCCTGGTTGGAGACGGGGCGCATCTCCTTCTCCGGCGTCACGCCGCAGAGGAGGGATATCCCGCCCCGATGGTTGGCGGCGAACAGGAAGGCGCCGCTCTCCCCGGTGATGCGGGAGGTGACGCGCACCGTCCCCGCGGAGAAGGCGGAGGCGTCCTCCGAGCTGTCCCGCAGGATGAGGGTGCTCCCCGCCAGGTTCCAGCACCCCTCCCGGAAGCTCTGCCTGAAGCCCTGAAGGAGGGAGGTGATGCCGTAGTAGGCGGCCAGCTGGGGCATGTCGACGCGCCCCTGCTTCACCAGGAGCTCGTAGACCTTGGCCCCGTTCTTCAGCTCCGGGACGTTGCTGGGGGCCTCGCTCAGGAGGTCCAGAAACGCCGGCTCCAGGTCGCGGCCCAGGAACCGGTCCGCCAGCTCCATGGCGTGCGCCGCGTAGCGCATCACCTGCACCGGCTCGATGCGGGACACCTCGTCGAAGAACCAGCCGCAGCTGGTGAACATCAGGAGCGCGGCCCGCTGCATCTCCAGGAGGGAGATGGCGCGGACGCGCTCCTCGTCCGTCAGGGAGCGGGAAGCGTTCTGCTTCAGCCAGGCCTCCACGCGCTCCGGCGTGCGGTCCAGGATCAGGTCGATGTAGCGATTGCGGGCCTCCCACGGGTCCTTGAGGAGCTTTCCCGCCTCCCGCTCGAAGGGCGCGATGAGCTCGTCCCGAAGCATGTCCATGGCGCGGCGCAGGGGGGCGCGCCACCTCTGATGGAATCCGGGCGTCCCCGTGCTGCACCCGCAGTCGCTGCGCCAGCGCTCCACGCCGTGGGCGCAGCTCCAGGAGGAGTTCTCAATGATGCGGACCTCCCAGTCCGGCGGGTAGAAGGCCAGGTACTCGCCGTAGACGGTGAGCGTCGCGTCCCTGGAGCGGTCCACCGTCTCGAGGCAGTAGGCCAGGGCCATGTCCCCGTGGTCGTGGTGGTGTCCATAGGACTCGCCGTCCGTGGCCACGTGGGACAGGAGGGGGAAGCCGCGGTCCGGGTGGGCCTCGATGAGCTGACGGGCGAAGTGTTCGCCGTTGTCCAGCATCCCCCCGAAGGCGATCTTCTGGGACAGGAGGCCGTCGTAGAAGAAGAGGGCGATGCTGCGTCCCGATGGGAGGTTACAGCGGTAGGGACGGGTGGTGTCGATGCAACCTCCCTTTGCGTCCTGCCACACGCCCCCGCCGCAGGGGCGCACGGAGTCCGCCTGATAGGGGGAGAGCACCGTGAAGAGGATGCCGTGCTCCGCCAGCACCTCAAGGGTCTCCGTGTCGACGGCGGCCTCCGCCAGCCACATGCCCTCAGGCCTGCGGCGGAAGCGCTTCTCGAAGTCCGCTATGCCCCAGATCACCTGGGTCTCCTTGTCGCGTCGGTTCGCCAGGGGCATGATGACGTGGTTGTAGACCTGGGCCATGGCGGGGCCGTGGCCTGAGAAGCGGCGCGCGCCGATGGCGTCGGCCTCCAGGATGGCGTCGTAGCACAGCGGGTCGTTCTCCTGAAGCCACGAGAGCAGCGTCGGCCCAAAGTTGAAGCTCATGCGCGAGTAGTTGTTGCAGATCTTGACGATCTTTCCGCCCTCGTTCAGGATCCGGGAGGCGGCGTTGCGGCTGTAGCACTCGGCGGCGATCCGGGCGTTCCAGTCGTGCCACGGCGCGGCCGACTCCTGAAGCTCCACCGTTTCAAGCCACGGGTTCTCGCGCGGCGGCTGGTAGAAGTGGCCGTGAATACAAACGTAACGAGGCATGGTGCAGATTGCAGCTCCTTTCGGAATGAAGGGACCGGTTCCCTTGTCCCGCGGCCTGAGGGACGGGCAGGGAGCCCCGCCCTACGCCCTCCCCTGAGGTTCTCCGGAGGACGGAGCCCCCGTGAAGTGAAAGACCACGATCGCCAGGGGCGGAAGGGTGAGGGGGAGCGAGCAGGGCAGGTTGTGGCAGGGGATCGTTTCCGCCTCCATCCCGCCCTTGTTGCCCATGCCGCTTCCGCCGTAGACGGTCGCGTCGCTGTTCAGGACCTCGCGCCAGAAGCCGCCGCAGGGGACCCCCACCCGGTAGCCCTCGCGGGGCACCGGCGTGAAGTTCGCTGCGCAGAGGACGTATTCGTCCTTGCGCTCGCCCATGCGCAGCCAGGCGATGACGCTCTGCTGCCAGTCGGTGCAGTCCACCCACCGGAAGCCCGCCGGGTTGAAGTCCCGCTCATGGAGCGGGGGGTACCGCTTCAGCGCGCCGTTCAGGTCGCGCACCCACTGCTGAATGCCGCGGAACTCCGGCTTGTCCAGGAGGTGCCACTCAAGCGCCGCGTCGTTGTTCCACTCCAGCCCCTGCCCCAGCTCGCAGCCCATGAAGAGCAGTTTCTTGCCGGGGTGCGTCCACATGTAGCCGTAGAGCAGGCGCAGGTTCGCCCGCTTCTGCCACCAGTCGCCCGACATCTTGTTCATGAGGGAGCGCTTGCCGTGCACCACCTCGTCGTGGGACAGGGGCAGCATGAAGTTCTCGGAGAAGGCGTACCAGATGCTGAAGGTCAGCTGGTTGTGGTGCCAGGCGCGGTAGACGCTCTCCAGGCCCATGTAGTCCAGGGTGTCGTGCATCCATCCCATGTTCCACTTCATGCCGAATCCCAGTCCGCCCAGGAAGACGGGCCGCGTGACCATGGGCCAGTCCGTGGACTCCTCCGCGATGGTCTGGACGTCGCGGAACCTCCCGTAGAGCTCTCGGTTCAGGTCCTGGAGCAGGGAGATGGCCTCCAGGTTCTCGCGCCCGCCGTAGACGTTGGGCGTCCACTGCCCCTCCTTGCGGGAGTAGTCCAGGTACAGCATGGAGGCCACGGCGTCGATGCGCAGCGCGTCCGCGTGGTACTGGTCGATCCAGAAGGCGGCGCTCGAGATGAGGTAGCTGCGCACCTCGTTGCGGCCGTAGTTGAAGATGTAGCTGCCCCAGTCGGGGTGGTAGCCCTTGCGCGGGTCCTCGTGCTCGTAGAGCGCCGTGCCGTCGTAGCGGGCCAGGCCGAAGTCGTCGGTCGGGAAGTGGCTGGGCACCCAGTCCAGGATCACGGCGATGCCGCTCTGGTGCAGGGCGTCCACCAGGGCCATGAAGTCCTCCGGCGTCCCGTATCGGCTCGTCGGGGCGAAGAAGCCCAGCATCTGATACCCCCAGGAGCCGTAGAAGGGGTGTTCCATCACGGGCAGGAACTCCACGGCCGTGAAGCCCATGTCCGTGCAGTAGGCGGGGAGCTCCTCCGCCATCTCGCGGTAGGAGAGGGAGAGGCCGTTGTCCCAGTGGCGCCGCCAGGAGCCCAGGTGGACCTCGTAGACGGACCAGGGGGCGGAGAGGGAGAGGTTCTTCGGCCGGGCCCGCATCCAGTCGCCGTCGCCCCATTCGTACTCAGGCCAGTGGACGATGGAGGAGGTGCGGGGCGGCACCTCGAAGGAGCGCGCGAAGGGGTCCATCTTGTCCTTCTCCTCGCCCCGGCTGTTCCTGAGGTGGAACTTGTAGAGGTCCCACCTCTTGAGGCCGGGGACGAAGCCCTCCCAGATGCCGCTCCCGTCCCAGCGGGGGGAGAGCGGATGGGCGCCGGGGGTCCAGCCGTTGAAGCCGCCCACCACGCTGACCTCCTGGGCGTTGGGCGCCCACACGGAGAACGCCACGCCCTCCGTCCCGTCCTTGTCCGCAAACCTCTGGGCTCCCATCTTGTTGTAGAGGCTGTAGTGGGTCCCCTGCTTGAACAGGAAGATGTCGTAGTCGGTCAGGGGGGAAACACCGTAACGCACTGCGTTCTGCTGTTTCATGGCCGTCTCCTTCCTCGTTTTCGGAACAGCTGACGGCAGCGTGCGAAGGAACAGCTGTGCCATGAGCCCTTTCTTTAATCCCGCCGGAAGCGGTCTGGCACTAAGGAAACCCTGATTAAGTCGTTGAGAACTGTCAACCGTATGGGCTCCCTTTAGTGGCTGAAACTTCATCAGGCCGCGCGAAGCGCGTGGGGATTGGGGCGTAGCCCCATTTTAATTCAACCCATAGTGGGACAGGCGCCGCTTCACCTCGTCCCGTCCCAGGTGAACGGCCACGTCGAAGATGCCGGGGCTGACCTTCATGCCCGTCAGCGCCCAGCGCAGGGGCATGGCACAGTCCTTCATCTTCACGTTTCGCTCGGCGGTCCAGCTCCGCGCAAAGGCCTCAAGGCCCGCGGGCGTCCAGTCGGCCAGGCCCGTCATGGCGGAGAAGAAGTCCTTCAGCAGCCCCCGCTCGTCCGCCGTGAGGGTGCTGCCGTCCCAGCGGGCCTTCACCGGCTCGAAGGACAGGAAATAGTCCGTGAACTCCGCCATCTCCTTGGCCGTGCGGCCGCGTCCCTCCATCAGGGTGAGGGCCCCGGCCAGCCACTCGTCGCCGTGCTCCTTCACCGGCAGCCCCATGGCCTCCCAGAAGGGGCGCACCATGGCGAGGCGCGTCATGGGGTCCAGCCGCTTCAGGTGCTCCTGATTGATGAAGTTCAGCTTGTCCACGTCCAGCACCGCGGGCTTGCGGGTGACGCGCGACAGCTCGAAGAGGTCCGCGGCCTCCTGGCGCGTGAAGATCTCGTGGTCGTCGCCGGCGGACCAGCCCAGGAGCGCCAGGAAGTTGAACACGGAGTCCGGCATGTACCCCAGGTCCCGATACTCGTAGACGCTCGTGGCTCCCAGCCGTTTGCTCAGCTTCTTCTTGTCCTTGCCCAGGATCATGGGCAGGTGGGCGAAGCGCGGCGTCTCCCACCCCAGGGCGCGGTAGAGGAGGATTTGCTTCGGCGTGTTGGAGATGTGGTCCTCGCCCCGGATGACGTGGGTGATGGCCATCAGGTGATCGTCCACCACGACGGCGTAGTTGTAGGTGGGCATTCCGTCGCTCTTGATGAGGACGATGTCCTTGAGCTTTCCGGTGTCCTTCTCCTTCAGCCCGTCGCTCATGCTCTCGATGCGCCCGTAGACGCAGTCGTCGAAGGACACGTCCTGCCCGGGCTCCACCTTGAAGACGATGGCCTCCCCGTCGCGGTAGGCCCTGCCCTCGTCCAGCAGCTGCCGGGCGTACTGCCGGTACAGGTCCAGGCGCTCGGACTGGCGGTAGGGACCGTAGTCGCCGCCCCGGTCCGGGCCCTCGTCCCAGTCCAGCCCCAGCCACCTCATGCCGGACATGATGGTCTCCTCGTACTCCTTCGTCGAGCGGGCCCGGTCCGTGTCCTCGACGCGCAGGATGAAGCGTCCCCCCGTGTGGCGGGCCCACAGCCAGTTGAACAGGGCGGTGTGCCCGCCCCCGATGTGCAGGGCCCCCGTTGGGCTGGGCGCAAAGCGCACCCGCACGTTTTTGTTCTCCGTCATGATCCTTCCTCCAATGTCCACAGCGTGGATTCGGCACGGCCGCTCCGGCGGCGCTCGTGGCCGGATGCGGCGGATATCCTCTATAATGGTATCTTAAAAGATTATAGCGCAAGTGGGGAAGGGCCGTGAAGTCCCCGGCAGGAGGGGGCCGGTCCCCGAAAGCGCTTTGGACGGAGGTCTCTGGGTTTCGATGCACGACAGCATAGGCGACAGGATAGACGAGAGGATCGACGAGGGGCGGGACAGGCTTCTGATCGTGGATGGGCACGGCCTGGCCTACCGGGCCTTTTACGCCATGGAGCGTCAGGAGCTCAGCGCGCCGGACGGAACGCCGACGGGCGTGCTCACGGGCTTCATGAACATGCTGTCCTTCGCGGAGGAGGAGGTGAGGCCCCGCGCCGTGGCCGTGGCCTTCGACGCGCCGGGCCCCACCTTCCGCCACGAGATGCTGCCCCAGTACAAGGCCACGCGCAAGCCGAGCCCGGAGGAGTTCAAGGCCCAGGTACCCCTGCTTCAGGAGCTGCTGCGCCTCATGGGGTACCCCCTGCTGATCCAAAGCGGCGTGGAGGCGGACGACGTCATGGCCTCCCTGGCCCTGAGGGCGACGGAGAAGGGATGGCAGGCGGTGCTCCTCTCGTCGGACAAGGACCTGATGCAGGTTCTGGGGCCGGGGGTCCTGATCATGCGGCCCCTCAAGAGCGGCGTTTCGTCGGCAGATATCTACAGCGCCGCCGACTTCGAGGCGGAGAAGGGCTTCTCCCCCTCCTCCGTTCCAGACTACCTGGCCCTCCTGGGCGACAAGGCGGACAACGTGCCGGGGGTGGACGGCATCGGCGAGAAGACCGCCGGGGAGCTGATCTCCCGATGGCCAACGCTGGAGGCGGTCTTCGACGGACTGAGCGAGGTCCGACCCGCCGTGCGAAAGAAGCTCGAGGCCTCCGGCCTCGAAGCGGCCCAGCGGTCCCGCGACCTCATCCGCCTGCGCCTCGACGTTCCCCTGGACCTCGATCGCTGCCTCAGTGCCCCTGCGGACCCCGCCGCCGCGCTGGCGCTCGCGGAACGTCTGGCGCTCAGGAAGGTGGCCCGCCGCATCATGGCGGGACCGACCCAAGCGGCTCCTGCGGCGGGGCCGGAGGTCCGGTTCGTGCCCCTGGCGGAGCTGGCGGAGGCCTGTTGTGCCCAGGGGCCGTCCGTCCTGGCCATGGCCCCCCTGCAGGACGGGCGGGTGCAGGTCGCCGCGGAGGACGGCAGGGCCGCGGACTGCTCCGGGGAGGAGGCGCTGGCCCTCCTGGAACGGGTGCGACCGGCGGAGCTCCTGCTGTACGACGGCAAGGCGATGGCCGCGCGCGGCCTGACGGTCCCGGAGGTCGGGGTGTGGGACCTGCGGACGGCGCACTACCTGCTGCACCCGGACGTCGCCGAGAAGACGTTCCCGTCGCTGATTGCGGAGGGGGAGGCGCCGGCCCCCGCGCTCTTCCGGCTGCGGCAGGGGCTGGACGCGGCCATGGCCCGACACCAGGGGCTGCGCGACGTGATGGAAGGGATCGACCTGCCCCTCATTCCGGTCCTGCTCAGAATGGAGCGCTGGGGCGTGCGGCTGGACCCCTCCCGCTTCGCTGCGCTTCAGGAGGAGCTGGCGGATCGGATCCGCGCCATCGAGGTCCAGGTGGAGGACATGGCGGGGACGGCCGTCAACCTGAACTCGCCGAAGCAGGTCGCGGACCTCCTCTTCGTCCAGTTGGGCTTCGCGCCGGAGGGGAAGACCAAGGGAAAGACGGGCTTCTCCACCAGTGCGGCCGTGTTGGAGCACCTGGCCCGCCTGCCCGGAGGAGAGGTGCCCGCCCTGCTGCTGGAGCACCGGGAGCTCTCGAAGATGCAGAGCGGATTCGTGGTGCCGCTTCAGAAGGCGGCGGAGGAGGGGGAGGGCGTCATCCACACCACCTTCGAGCCCGCCCTCACGGGCACGGGACGCCTCAGCAGCCGGGACCCCAACCTGCAGAACATCCCCGCCTTCGGCCAGTGGGCGGAACGCATCAAGCGGGGCCTCGTCCCCGTGCGGGAGGGAAACGTGTTCGTGGCCGCGGACTACTCCCAGATCGAGCTGCGCGTCCTGGCGCACATGTCGAGGGAGCCCCGCCTCGTCGAGGCCTTCCGGAACGGGAGGGACATCCACCGGGAAACGGCCTCCTGGGTCTTCTCCATGGCGCCGGAGTTCGTGACGCCGGAGCTGCGGCGCGTGGCGAAGATGATCAACTTCGGCCTGCTCTACGGGATGAGCGCCTTCGGCCTGGCGGAACGGCTGGACATGCCCCGCGGGGAGGCCTCCATGATCGTGAAGCGCTACTTCGAGGCGCTGCCCGGTGTGCAGAGCTTCCTGAAGGACATCGTGAAGGAGGCCCACGCGGCCGGCTTCGCCCGCACGCTGGCGGGGCGGATTCGGCCCGTGGACGAGGTGACCGCGCCGGGCCGGGGAGGGCTGGACCGGGTGCTGGTGAACACCCCCATCCAGGGCACGGCGGCGGACATCGCCCGCAAGGCCATGGTGGACTTCGACCGCGCGTTCCGCCACGACGGGGAGGTGCGCCTCTTTCTTCAGGTCCACGACTCGCTGGTCTGCGAGTGCCCCGCCGCCAGGGCGGAGGAGGTGGGGCGCTCGCTCCGGGAGATCATGATGAACGCCGCCACCCTCTCCCTGCCCCTCGAGGTGCAGCTGAAGACGGGGAGCTCCCTGGCGGAGGCGTAGGGCCGAAACAACCCCTCACGCCCCCTTCGGGGAGCCTGAAAAACGCGCTTCTTCATTTTTGCCTCCCCTGAAAGGGGAGGTGGCCCGCGTCAGCAAACCGGAGGGGCATCCTCTGAAGTCGAGGCGTTCAGTTTCCGAGCCCGCTACGTTTATCTAGTCCCGGTTTCCCGCACCCGGTCCGGAGCGCAGCAGCTTCCATGCGATCGTGGAGAGCAGCACCGCCCCCAGGAGCAGGAGGCCCCACACCAGCCGGCGCTGCCATTCGCCGTCCGGACGGTTGCGATCGGCGCGCCGGCCCTCTCCCGCCGGATTGGGGTCCACGGGCGCGCCAACCTTCGCCTCCACGGCGGCGCTCGGCCGCACGTCCTGAAGCAGGTACGGGCTCTGCAGCGCCAGGTCTTTTCGAGCGCTGCCGTAGGCCAGTATCCACGGAGCCCGACCCTGGGCCAGAAAGTACAGGGTGCCGGAATGCCATCCCACCTTCAGCCGGGGCGGCGCCGCGGAGAAGTCCCGATCGAAGTCCAGACGCCAGTAGCGGTCTTCGCACCGGCCAACGCTCATGGCGGCGTTCGTCCGGAGGGTCCCCGCCTCGCGCACCCTGAAGAGCACCGCCGATCCGGCGGCACGCCACGGCGTCCCCGGGTCGGGGCGGGAGGAGCAACGCGCCCCATACAACCCCGGCTCCTGCAGGACGAAGTCGAGCTGCGTGACGGGGAACGCCCCTCCGAGGTCGTACTCCACCGCCCGGTGGTCCGGGGTTACCACGCCGTCGAACTCGGCGCTCCCGTCCTCGGATGCCCTTCGCTGCAGCAAACGGGAACAGCGCACCTCCGCGAGCGCGAAGGTCGGGTCCACGCCGCGCACCCTCAACAGAAGGTAGCGGCCCGGATGCCGGGGCAGCTCGATCTCGCTTCTGTCGAGGCGCGCGTCCCCCCTGCGGAGTCGGAGCAGGGGCATGTCGGAACACACCGCGTTCCAGTCCCGCAGGTTTTCGCTCTGGAGGACGTCGGCCTTTGCGTTCAGTGCCGCCTCCCCGGAGGTCTGGAGGTTCAGCCGGTACGAGCCTGGAGCCCCGCCCGACGCGATGGCGGCGAGGTCCAGGAGATAGCTGCGGTCGGCCCCGCCATCGTGCGGGCGCCGTTCCCGAAGCGCGACGATGCGGCCGTCCGCGTCGACCCGAACGGAGAGGTCCGCGGGCAAAGCCCTGTCCATGCCCTCTCCGTCCTCCTGAGGGAGCTCAAAGAACGGCACGGACGCCTCGACGCGCGCCGGCGGCGCTTCGGAGTTCGCGGCCTCCGAGATCACGACGAAGGGGACGACCTCTCCGGTCGAGTCGAAGACGGCAAGGTCGCAGTTCTGAGACTGAACCAGCCCGCCGTAGACCTCCTGAGGGATGGAGACCCTGCAGAACGCTCCGTCAAGCTCCTGCCCCGTCAACTCGTTCGCATGAACGAAATCTTCCAGCAAAACCGGCTTTTGGGGGATCGCGCCCCAGGCCCCGCAGGGCAGCAGAACGGCCAGCGTCAGCAGGAATGCCGCTGCCCGACGCGCCGGCAACTCGCTCCTGAGCATCGTTCTCACTCCTTCCCTTGATCTGCAACCGTCTCCCTGGGAGGCAGCGGCGCGGCCCAGCCGATCAGCAGAAACAGGCCTCCCAGCACCAGAAAGGCAAAGATACGGGTCAGGGTGGCGCTGCGGTTCAGATCGACGAGCAACAGTTTGACCATGTCCGCGGCCAGCAGCCCCGCGCCCGCACGCCAGAGCGAACGGCTTCTCAATCGCTTCCCCTGAAGGATCCCCGCGAGGCCCAGGACGCCCCACAGGATGGCGACGATCCCCTGACAGTGCGACGTCCTCAGCGCCATCCAGATCGAGGAACAGGCCTCGTCCGAGTACCACCACGCCGCCCGCGCGGCGACCTGGTTGACCCAGACGAACAGGAACCCGCAGAGCCCCTGCTGCAGGGGCCGGGACGGGCGGGCATCCTTGACGAAGGAACAGCGGAACCAGAGGACGCAGGACAGGATGAAGATCGCCTGCCACAGTTCGAGGGGGTTCAACAGGGGGACGAACAGCCCGCCGACGGCGGTCCCCTTCCACTTGAAGCTGTCGACGAAAGCGGGCAGTTGCAACAGCAGGGGAAGCGCTGTGGCAAAGGCCAGGGATTTGGGGCTCCCCGCGAAGGCCGAGCGCTCCCGCGCCCGCGACACGTGGAGCAACAGCGCCGCCAGGGGCAGGAGCGAGAGCAACTGCGCCCAGTCCCCTCCCCAGCGGAGCCCCCATTGCTCCAGGGCCATGTCGGCCAGCCTCAGCCCCACGAGGATTGCGGCGAAGTGGAAGATTTCGATGCCTCGAAAGCCGGCCTTCGTTTGGTACAGCAGGCGAAGCGACGGCCCGATCGTCGCCGCGTAGACGATGGCGCTCGCCGTCAGGCTGCGCCCGATGCCGAAGAAGTCCAGGGTCACGGGGCGCAGGACGAAAGGCAGCGTCTCGAAGACCCAAAGGATGCCGGCGATCAGCGGGCCGAACAGGAGGAGTTGGGCCGCACGCCAGTCGAGGCGCAGGGAGGCCCAACAGGCGGCCAGGGCGGTCAGGCAGACGACCGGGAAGGCCGAGAGCCAGGGGAGCCCGATGCGAGGCACCTGGTCGCCCATGGTCCCCCACCACCACAGGGCCCCTGTACCCGTCAGGACCCAGGATAGGATGACGCAGGCCGAGTGTACGTTTGAACGGAGAAACTCCGACGCCTGGCGTTCCCATCGGGTGCCATGAGGGAGGTCTTCCTCTCGCAGCCGGAAGCGCGTGACCCAGAAGCCGCTGCACCAGAGGGCGGCAGCGAACAGGACGCCGCTGGCGAGGATCGGGCTCAGCGCCGAATCGACCGTCAGGTCGACCCGAACCAGTTCGGGGGCGTAGAGGCAGAGGGCCCCGACCTGCAGAAGAATTCCGCCCAGCAGGGCTTTCAGGCTTCCGTAACGACAGGCCACGACGACCAGGAACGCCCCTTCGGCCGCCCACACGGCGGACGAGAGCACGCGCTCGAAGGCGTAAGGGAGGACGAGGTTCGAGAACAGGATGCTCAGCGCGGCAAAGAGGCGCCAGACCACGGGCTGATACCGCTCCCCTCTTTGGCGCAGCCAGACCCCGAAGATCAGGTACCACACCCCAAGCCCCAGGCAGGTCGAGGCCGTGCCGTAGGCGAGGTGTCCCGCTGCGTGGGACTGCAGGAAGAAGAAGACGAAGGGGACGAGGACGGTCAGGGGCATATCGGCGGCGGCGGGCTCCCCTTCGGCACGGCGCCTCGCGAAGCGAAGCGTGATCAGCGTGTAGGTTGCAAGGAAGATCAGCAGGAAGGGCTCCACCGCAGAGAAGAGATCGGGCCTCCAGTTGCGCTGGCCCCAGAACAGGGCGATGCCGGCGGTGAGGAGGAAACCCATCCGGTTCAGGAGGCGCCAGCGGCGTCGGAACGCGATGGCCAGGATCTCGAAGTTCAACAGCGTGCAGATGGAGAAGAGCGTTACGGGACTGCGGGCGCCCACCTGAAGCAGGTGGGGGGCGGCGAAGCCGCCGAGGACCGCAAAGAGCGCCAGGGGCTCGTAGTCCTGCACCAGCGCCAGGACGACGGTGACGACGGAGAGGAAGAGCATCGCCCCAACGGCCGGCCCCTCCGGCAGGATGGGCACGTTGGTGGAGGCCGAATGGAGTTTCGCGGCAGCCAGCACGACGAGGTAGAGCACGCCCATGCCGCCTCCCTGAAGGACCAGCGCGTAGGCACGACGCCTCAGCCTCATACGGAATCCAAAGGCCACCATAAGGAGTCCCGTGACGGCGGCACCCGTCAGGCGCATCTCCAGGGTCAGCAGGCCGAGGTGGACCGCGTAGCTGAAGAGCAGGCCGAACCCTACGAGGAAGAGGAGCACGCCCGTGCAGACCCAGATGTTCCCCTCGTCGATCAGCCAGGTGAGGAGGCGGGACCACGCGACGGCGACGGAGCCGGGTTGGCGGGACGACGAAACGCCGTCGCGGGCACCGTTGGCATCGTTGGGGTCGTTGAGACTGTTGAAATGGAGGGCTGCTGCTGCGACGGGGAGTTCCTCGACGGCGGGCGCCTCAGGAGCTTCCCGGAGAGGTTCGGAAGGCTCCGGCGCCTCAAGGGGACCTTCCGACGCCTTCGGCAGCGCAGGGTCGATGGGCGCTTCTTCCGTTTCTTCCACGGAAAGCCCGAAGGAGGGCGGCGCCTCCGGCAGAGGAGAGGCCGGCGGCAGCTCCTCGGACAGGGGAGGGACGGAGGGGCGTTCCTCGGAGAGGGGCGTGACGGAGGGCTGTTCCTTCGAGGCCTCTATCGGGAGCGAGCCCTGCCGCATCGCGTCGATCGCCTTCTCCAGCGCCGTGATGCGGCGGCTCAGGCGCTCCGTTCCATCGCCCACCTTTTCTAAGATCAGGAACGGCGACAGGATCAGCCAGAAGATCGCAAGCACCAGGAGAACCAGCATGGCTCTGAACCTCGCTTTCCTTAATTTTTATTATATTGATTATACGACGGCCGCCGCCCTTCTGCATGTCCGGTCGTGCTTCCCTCGGTCCCAACGGCGCGTTGGGGCGTGGCGTTAGACGACAGAGCGCCCCCTGCAGGGGCGCTCTGTCGTCTGCCTCCGTATTTGAACCGGGGGCTCAGGAAGGCTTCAAGCCATGCCTGTTTTTTCTCGCTGGATTGCTTTCCGCAAACAGTTTCAACCTTGGTTTTAACGACTGGCGGAGGACAGAGGATTCGAACCCCTGGAGGCTTGCACCTCAACTGATTTCAAGTCAGCCGCCATCGACCGCTCGGCCAGTCCTCCGCGCCTGCGATTATATCATAATCCGTGGGACTGCGGGCGCCTTCATGCCTTGAATTCACCGGCCGCCGCCCTTAAAATAGGCTTCAAACGACGGACGGGACGGTGCGTCCCGTGCCTTTGGGAGGACAGGATGATGGACGGGAGAGGGGCTTTCGTCTGCCGCACCCGGGTGCGGTACGGCGAAACGGACAAGATGGGCATCGCCTACTACGGGCGCTACATGGATTGGTTTGAGATGGGGCGGACGGAGTTCTGTCGCGCTCAGGGCAGGAGCTTCACGGGGTGGGAGGCCCAGGGGATCCTGCTGCCGGTGGTCGAGGCCCACTGCCGCTACAAGGCCTCGCTGCGCTACGACGATGAGATCGAGATCGAAACGAGCGTCGTGGAGCTGTCGAAGGTCAGCGTGACCTTTCGCTGCCGCGTGTTCCGTGCGGCGGACGGCAAGCTGGCCGCGGAGGGGTACACGCGGCACGCCTTCACCTCGACCGACGGCAGGCTCCTCCGGCACGGCAACGCGCTGGCGGACTGGCTGGAGGCGATGGCGGCGGGCGCAAGCGCCCACAGGACGGCGGAGTGACATTTAGCACAAAAGAGGGACGGGCCGATCGGGCCCGTCCCTTCGTTGATCGTCGTCAGAGCCGGTCGCCTGGAGCCCCTAGCTCTGATCTCGCCCTCCGAGGAGCTCTTCGCCCTCGCTGACCGCCACGACGGCGCAGACGGCCGTGTCACCGACCACGTTCAGGCAGGTGCGCGCCGCGTCCAGGATGGCGTCAATGCCCGCCACGAGGGCGAGGCCCTCGATGGGAAGCCCCACGCTCGTCAGGACCATCGTCAACATGATGAGCCCACCTCCGGGCACGCCCGCCGTGCCGATGGAGCCCAGGGTCGCCGTCACGATGATGCCGATCTGCATCTGAAACGTCAGGGGGACGTTGAAGGCCTGGGCCACGAACAGGGCGCACACACCCTGATAGAGTGCTGTTCCGTCCATGTTGATCGTCGCGCCGAGGGGCAGCACGAAGGAGCTGATGCCCTCCGAGACGCCCAGGTTGGAGCGCACGTTGCTGTAGGTTACGGGCAGGGTTCCGGAGCTGGAGCGCGTGGCGAAGGCCGTGATGGCGGCCTCCTGGATGCCCCGGAAGAACCACAGGGGCGAGCGCCGGCAGAGCATGGAGATCATCCCAGAGTACACGATGACCGCGTGGAGGATGCAGCCGAGGTAGACGGCGGCGATGACCTTGGCGAAGGGCGCCAGAATGGCGAGTCCGTACTTCGCCGCCGTGACCGCAATGAGGGCGAAGACGCCGAAGGGGGCCGTCTCCATGATCGCGCGGGTCATGGCGTACATGACCTCCGCCACGCCCTCGAAGAAGTCCGCGATCTTCCGGCCCCGCTCGCCCGCCAGGATGCAGGAGACGCCGAAGAAGAGCGCGAAGACGATGATCTGGAGCATGTTGGCTTTCACCATGGACTCCAGCGGGTTGGAGGGGAAGATGCTGAGGATGACGTCCAGGATCGGCACGGCTTCCTTGGCCTCCGCCTTCAGCCCGGTGGGGATGTTCATGCCCGTTCCGGGGTCGATCACGTTGCCCAGCATGAGGCCAATGACGATGGCCACCGCCGTGGTGAGGAGGTAGAGTACCAGGGTCTTGACGCCGATGCGCCCCAGCTTCCTGGTGTCCCCGACGGAGGCCGCTCCCGTCACCAGCGAGGCAAACACCAGCGGGACGATGATCATCTTCAGCAGGGTCAGGAAGATCTTGCCCACCAGGTCCAGGAAGGGCATGACCCACCCGCTGAGGAAGGGGGACGTGCCCAACAGCGGGCCGATCCCGAAGCCGAAGAGGACGCCCAGGACGAAGCCGATGCTGATCTTTACAAGCAGTGAAACTCTCCTTTTGCCGCCGTTCTCGCTCATTCGTGCTCTCTCCTTTCAAGGGGACCGCCCTCCGTCCCTGGCGGGAGGGACGGGTACGGCGGTCGTCTGAACCCATATCCTCAATATATTGTACAATATTTTTTCGATTCTGCGCGTTCTGTCTTCATCCTTCCACCCGGCCATCGGAGTTGTTCAGGTGCAGGGAGATCATGAAGCCTGCGATGGCCGTCAGAGGGCCCATGAGGATGAATATCTGGGCGATGCTCCACCCCCAGGAGATGAGCAGGCTCGATCCCACTGCGGACGCCGTCATGAAGATGGAGTCCGAGATGTTGGCGCAGGCGATGACGCGGGCGACGCAGCCCTCCGGGGCGCGGCTCTGGATCACGGCGTAGAGGGGGACGATGTAGAGGCCTCCGCAGAAGGCGATGAGGAGGAGGCAGAGGGGGATGGGCCAGTTGGCGGGGCTCTTGAGGAACGCGCCAAGGCCCATGAGGCTGGTCCCCGGCGGCGTGGGGGGCCTGTCGCTGAACATCCAGAGGAGGACGCTGGCCGCCGCGATGCCGAAGGCGGCCGCCGGCACGAAGCGCGCCGTGACGCGCCCCCTCAGGAGGGCGTTACAGGCCATGGACCCGATGCCGATGCCGAGGGAGAAGATGGCCAGGAAGGAGGTGGCCACGTTCTCGTCCGCTCCCAGCACCAGGCGCGCGTAGGTGGGGAACTGCGCCAGGAACGTCGCCCCCACGAGCCAGAACCAGGAGATGGCCAGCATGGGGGCGACGACCTCCTTCATGGGGACGATGTTTTGAACCATCTCCCACGTCCTTCGGAGGAAACGAGGGGAGATGCGGCGCATCGGGTCGATGGGCTGGGTCGGAGGGATGAACCAGCTGCTGACCCACCCTGCGGCGGCGATGAACACGGCGGTCCCTCCAACCATGTAGATCCCTCCCCGGCGCAGGATGAGGACGCCCCCCAGGATGGCGCCGCCCAGGATGGCCAGGTAGGTCCCCATCTGGATCAGGCCGTTGCCGGCGATCAGCTCGTCCTGGGCCAGGTGCTGGGGCAGGATGCTGTACTTGGCGGGGCTGAAGAACGCGGACTGCGCCCCCATCAGGAAGAGCACGACGATCAGGAGCCAGATGTCGCCGAGGTAGAACCCGACGGCGGCGCCGGCCATGATGAAGATCTCCGCCAGCTTCACCTGGCGCATGAGGAAGGCGCGGTCGCAGCGGTCCGCGAGGTCGCCCGCCGGGGCGGCGAAGAGGAAGAAGGGGAGGACGAAGGCCCCCGCCGCGACGTTGACCATGACGCGGGGGTCCGAGCCCGCCTCGTCCGCCAGGCGGAAGGTGATGAACATCATGAGGGCGCTCTTGAAGAAGTTATCGTTGAAGGCGCCCAGGAACTGCGTCAGAAAGAGCGGAAGGAAGCGGCGCGTCGTCAGCAGGGAAAACTGATTTTTAGCGGGCAAGGCTATTCGACCTCCGAATCAAAGTGAAAAACATGTACAATAGACGCGGGGCGAGGACGTGCCCGCCCTGTCCGCACTATTATACTCATTAACGCACGGTGCGGGGAGCCCGCAGCGCGCTGTCCCGGCGCGGGCGAATTGTCATTTTTCGGAGGTGCTGTTGACTTGAGCCTGATGCTGTACAACGATCTTACGCGCAAAAAGGAGCCGTTCGTCCCGCTGAAGGAGGGGGAGGTTTCCTTCTACAGCTGCGGGCCGACGGTATACGACTACTTTCACATCGGCAATGCCCGGCCCTTCATCGTCTTCGACGTGCTGCGCCGATGGCTGGAGCACCTGGGGTACAAGGTAACCTTCGTTCAGAACTTCACGGACATCGACGACAAGATGATCCATCGGGCGCACCGGGAGGGGACGACGGTCGCGGAGCTGGCGGAGCGCTTCATCGCGGAGTACCGGAAGGACGCGAAGGCGCTGGGCATCCGTCCGCCCACCGTCGCCCCCCGCGCCACGGAGAACGTTCCGGAGATCATCGCCACGATTCAGAGGATCATGGACAACGGCCATGCCTACGTGTCGAACGGCGACGTCTACTTCGACGTCCGAAGCTGGCCGAAGTACGGCACCCTGTGCCAGCAGGGACTGGACGACCTGGAGGCCGGCGCCCGCGTCGAGGTCGGGGAGAAGAAGCGGGACCCGCTGGACTTCGCCCTGTGGAAGGCGGAGAAGCCCGGCGAGCCGGCGTGGGACAGCCCCTGGGGCCGGGGGCGCCCCGGCTGGCACATCGAGTGCAGCGCCATGTCCTCGAAATACCTGGGCCAGACCATCGACATCCATTCGGGCGGCGTGGACCTGGTCTTCCCTCACCACGAGAACGAGATCGCCCAGAGCGAGGCCGCTAACGGAAAGCCCTTCGTGCGCTACTGGCTGCACAATGGCTTCCTGCTCATCGACAGCGAGAAGATGTCCAAGTCGCTCGGCAACTTCCTCACGGCACGGGCAGCGCTGGAGAAGTACCCGCCCCTGGCGCTGCGCTTCTTCATGTTGAGCGCCCACTACCGGAGCCCCATCAACTTCGCCCCCTCCGGGCTGGAGCAGGCGGCCAGCGGCGTGGCGAGGCTCCGGAACTGCCGGTCCGACCTGAACTTCGCCGCGAAGAACCGTCAGAGCGACGCGTCGAACCTGGACCCGGCGGCCTTTGAGGCGGAGATGAAACGGCTGGAGGGGAGGTTCGCCGACGCCATGAACGACGACTTCAACACGGCAGCAGCCCTGGGCGTCCTCTTCGACGTCGTGCACCTCATCAACACGACCCTGAAGGACCATGAAACGCTCCCAAGGGCCTTCTTCGAGACGGCAAAGGCGGCCTTGGGAACCTACGACGACGTGCTGGGCGTTATCGGCCCCGACGAGGCGGAGTCGGGAGAGGGCGAGGACCAGGAGGTCGAACGCCTGATCGCGGAGCGGCTTGCGGCCCGCAAGGCGAAGGACTTTGCCCGGTCCGACGAGATCCGCGCCCAACTGAAGGAACGCGGCATCGTCCTGGAGGACACGCCCCAGGGCACGAAGTGGAAACGGGAGCTCTAGGAAAACGCGAAAGGGCGGAGGCCTGCAGGGGTCCCGCCCTTTCGTTATGAACGTTCTATTCTCACAGCGCTGTTGCAGCGCTTCCCTGCAGGGCTAGTCGTCCGCCCTCATCTGCTCCTGCTGCACCTCGAGGAACTCCGCCAGCTCCTCCAGCGTCCAGTCCACGGAGTTCAGGAGCCTGGAGTCCAGCCCCCGGAGCTTGCCCTGCTGAGCACGGCGCTTCCTCTCGCGCAGGTACTTCTTCCACGTCTGCGGCGTGGCGTCCAGCCCTCGTTCGGCGCGCCAGAGCGTGTAGCCCACCTCGAACTGCCAGCCGGGCGGCGGCGCGTTCTTGAGGCGGGCCCGTTTCCTGGCACTGCTTGCCGCGTCCGCCCCCAGCGCCAGCACGGCCCCGATCGCGGCGGCCAGCAAAAGGGCAAGGATCGCCCGCCCCGTTATCCTCTTCATGTTCATGGACATTCCGTTCTCTCCGTTTCCAGACGTTCTGAAAAACTCCTCGGCGTTTATTGTACAATGAAATGCGTAAAAAAGCGCAAAAAAATTTCGCGAGCGAGCGCCCCCTTCGAAGCTGGTTTTGAGGCTAATCCCCGCTGTAGAGCCCGTTTTTGGAGCGCTTTGGGGTGGCACACGAAAAACTGAAGTTACCCTAAAAAATCCTTGGAGTTTTTGGACGCTTGCGATAGAATTAAGAAGCGGGCCTTTGAGTCCGTCTTTGACAACCGCTTTTCAATGACGTGCCGCGGGGCACGCCTCTTCCTTGTGGAGGCGTGCTGCTGGACCTTGTCCTCCTTCCCCGTTCCAGGGCGGCTATACCTGCGTCATCGAAACCTGTATCCTTCCCCCTTATGTGCGCCCCTCCCCCTCGGAGGGGCGCATGTTGACCCGATGGCAAAGCTCCCTCATCGTTGGGGCGTGCCGTTGGCGTTTCGGGGCAAAATCCGTTGAGAAACTTAAAGATGGGGTTGGATTTTGGAGCCGTATGCGATAGAATAAGTGTAAATGTTTCTGTGAGCCGTCGTCCCCATCCGAAGTCCCCTGCGCTCGGCGGAAGGCGCGTCCAGGTTCCCGCGAGACATTTGCGTTACGGCGTCCCCCTGCTTCATCCATACCTGAATCCTTCCCCCTTACACAAGGCCCCTCCTGACGGAGGGGCCTTGTGTTGTCCGACTCCATCCCGACCGGTCCCTGCTGAAGGAGCTCGGTCTAAGCACAAACATCCTGTCCACGGAGTGCCGGTCGTGCTAAAGTATAAAGATGAGCGTTGTGAGCGGACCTGCGGGATCTGGAGGGATGAGAGCGATGGACTTGAAGGAACTGGAGCGAAGGATGATCGAAACGCGGCGGGACCTGCACCGCTTTCCGGAGCCGGCCTGGACGGAGTTTCGCACCTCCGCACTGGTGGCGGCGCGGCTGGAGGAGCTGGGGTACGCCCCCAGGGCGGGGCGTGAGGTCATCGACGAGGGCTCCGTGATGGGGCGCCCCTCCGAGGCGGAGATCGACCAGGAGATCGCCCGAGCCGTCGAGCAGGGCGGGGATCGGGGCTGGATCGAGCGGATGGGGCGGTACACGGGCGTGACGGCGGACCTGGACACGGGCCGCCCTGGACCGACGCTGGCCTTTCGCTTCGACATGGACTGCGTGGACGTTGGAGAGGACACGTCGCCCGACCACCGTCCCGCGAAGGAGGGCTTCGCCAGCGTCAACCCCTGCCGGATGCACGCCTGCGGGCACGACGCCCACACGGCCATCGGCCTCGGCGTGGCGGAGCTCCTGGCGGAGATGAAGGGGCGGCTCTGCGGGCGGGTGCGCCTGATCTTCCAGCCCGGCGAGGAGGGGTGCCGTGGCGCCTACGCCATGATGAAGAAGGGCGTCGTGGACGACGTGGACTTCTTCCTGGCCATGCACATCGGAGGCGGGGTGCCGACGGGAACCTTCGGGCTGAACTCGCTGGGTTACCTGGCCACGACGAAGCTCGACGTGCGCTTCACGGGCGTTCCGGCCCACGCCGCAGGGGCTCCCCACATGGGGCGCAATGCGCTCCTGGCTGCCGCTACGGCCGCGCTGGGGCTGCACTCCATCGCGCCGCATCGGGATGGGGCCATGCGCCTGAACGTGGGCGTGCTCCAGGCCGGAACGGGGCGGAACGTCGTCCCCGCCGAGGCGCTGATGAAGGTGGAGACCCGGGGCGAAACGCAGGAGGTGGCCGACTACGTCTACGGGCGTGCCGAGGAGGTCCTGAAGGGGGCGGCGACGATGTACGGCGTGCGGGTGGAGTTGAGCAAGGCGGGCGAGGGGACCACGGCCAGGGGTGACGAGGACCTGATCCGGCGCGTCGGCGCTGCGCTGCGGGCTTCGGGGATATTCCGCAACGTGCTGGACGTCGTGCGAGCCGGCGGTAGCGAGGACGCCACGTGGTTCATGCGCCGCGTGCAGGAGAGGGGCGGCGAGGCCGTCTACATGGCGCTGGGCGCGGACATCACCGCGCCGCACCACAACGGGCGCTTCGACGTGGACGAGCGGGGTATGCTCCCCGGCGCGCGGGCCATGGCCGCTATCGCGGAGTCGCTGCTGGGCCAGTGAGCCCGCGATCGGGAGTGAACAGGATGGCGCGCTGGGGCCTGTTTCTGGCGGGGCTGTTCGCCGGAGCGACGGGGGCACTCGTCTGCCTGGACCACTTGGGGGTGGGCGTCCTGTGCCTCGCTGCGGCGTCGGTGGCCCTCTGGTTCGCCTTCAGACGGCAGGAGGCGGAGGAGCCGCAGGAACGCGGCGTGGTGAGCGATGCGGACCTCTCGGAGCTGGCGCTGTTCGTGGCGGAGCTCGCCGTCAGCGGCCTGAAGGGGGTGGGGCGCACCATACCGCCCTCGACGAAGGAGATCGAACAGCTGGAGGGGCGACTGAACGTCCTGCTGGACCACATGGGGGTGTCCGACGCCAGCCGGGCGGACCTGCGGAGCGAGTTCGAGCGGATCAAGGGGCGCACCAGGCGCAACGAGGGGGGTATCGCCCTGATCCGCAGCAGGCGGCTGTAGGTTGCGGATTGGCATAAACATAAAAATGAAGAAAACGGCGAAAACTATGGAGGAACCGGATGAATAAGGGGCAGAAGTTCTCCGCGGGTTATTTTCTGGCGGCGCTCGTCCTGGCGTGGCTCTTTGCGGACCTCGTCTACAAGCCCTACATGGAGAGCAGGACGGAGGTGCCGTACAGCACGTTTCTGGCGGACCTCGAGAACGGGGCCATCGACGAGGTCGATCTGGCGGCGGAGCGCATCGTGTACAGGCTGAAGGCCGTCAGCTCCGACCTCAACGACCGGCCCGTCGTGGGCGGGATCATCCTCGACCGCAGCCCCGCCCCGGTCGTTCGGAACGTCGTGCGCGTCCTCGACCCGCTCCTGGTGGAGAAGCTCGCCAGCGCGGACGTCACCTTCGGCGGCGTGGCGCAGCAGAGCGCCATCCTGGACACGGTCCTCGGCGTGCTCCTGCCCTTCCTGCCCCTGCTCCTGCTCTGGTACTTCATCTTCAAGCGGATGAGCGGCGGCAGCGGCAGCGTGCTCTCCTTCGGCCGCAGCAAGGCCCAGGAGCTTCAGGGCGAGATGACGGGGGTCCACTTCAAGGACCTGGGCGGCGTGGGAGAGGCGGAGGTGGAGCTTCGGGAGATCATCGACTTCCTGAAGGAGCCTGAGCGGTACAATCGCTTCGGCGCGAAGCTGCCGAAGGGCGTCCTCCTGGTGGGACCGCCCGGCACGGGCAAGACGATGCTGGCCAAGGCCACGGCGGGCGAGGCGGGCGTGCCCTTCTTCTTCATCACGGGGTCCAGCTTCGTGGAGATGTTCGTCGGCGTCGGCGCCGCGCGGGTGCGCGACATGTTCGAGCAGGCCAAGAAGAAGGCGCCCTGCATCATCTTCATCGACGAGATCGACGCCATCGGGCAGTCCCGCGCGCTCTCCATGACGGGCAACAGCGAACAGGAGAACACCCTGAACCAGCTCCTGGCGGAGATGGACGGCTTCACGCCCAACACGGGCGTCGTCATCATGGCGGCGACGAACCGTCCGGAGATCCTGGACCAGGCGCTGCTGCGCCCGGGGCGCTTCGACCGCCAGATCCAGGTGGTGCTCCCGACGGAGGAAGGGCGGCAGGAGATCCTTCAGATCCACACGCGGGAGGTCCCGTTGGACGACAGCGTGAACCTCAAGGCGCTGGCGAAGGTGACCCCCGGCTTTTCGGGCGCGGACCTGGCGAACATCGCCAACGAGGCGGCGCTCATGGCGGTGCGCCGCAAGGCGGAGAAGGTGTCCGCTCAGGACTTCGACCTGGCCATCGAGCGCGTGGTGGCGGGCCTGCAGCGCAGGACCCCCCTGACGCCCGCGGTGCGGCGGCGGGTGGCCTACCACGAAACGGGCCACGCTCTGGCGGCCTGCTTCCTGCCCGGCACGGACCCGGTGCATCGGGTCAGCATCATCCCGACGGCCCGGGGCGCCCTGGGTTACACCATGCAGATGCCGACGGAGGACCAGTACATCGTGGGGGAGGCGGAGCTGCAGTCGCGCCTGGCGGTGCTGCTGGGCGGCCGGGCGGCGGAGCTTTTGATCTTCAAGGAGCCCTCCACGGGGGCCTCCAACGACCTGGAGCGCGCCACGGAGACGGCGCGGCGCATGGTGACGGAGTTCGGCATGTCGAGCCGCCTGGGGCCGGTGCGCTACGCCGGGCGCGCCATGACCTACCTGCACAATGAGGCCGAGAGCCGCACGGACCTGGGCAGCAGCACCTTCGAGACGATCGACGAGGAGATCCGCCGCCTGGTGAGCGGGGCGCAGGAGAGGGCGGTGGAGCTTCTGAAGGCCCACGAGGCAACGCTGCACGAGGCGGCGCGCGTGCTTCAGGAGAAGGAGGCCATCACGGGCGACGAGATACGGGAGATCATCCGGCGCGTGGAGGGTTCCGTCCCGGGCGGGGAGAAGCCCGCGGGGCCAGCCACGGACGTTTCATCTGAGGACGATAAGGCCTGACGGGGTTCGCCATTCGTCAAGGCGCAAACGTCAAGGCGGGAGGAAGGAGCGCTCAGCCCTTCCTCCCGCCTTAATGTAAGGTACAGGAATTTGCGGTGATTTAGAATTGGAATCAGGTGAGGCGGTAGATGGAATGGGCCGCGAAGGGCAGGATATCCCATATCGTCTCCGCCTGCCCTCCCGGGTAGTTCCGCAGCCCTTCGAGGCTGACGCTCCACAGCTCCAGGGGCGCCGCAGGCCCCGGAAGGGCCTCGGCGATCGGGCCCAGCAGCTTCGCGCAGCGCTCCGCGTCCCCGTCCTCCTCAAAGGCGAAGAGGAGCCAGTTGACGCCGTCCTGATCCATCGCGTCCAGGTCCACGTAGCCCGGAAGGTAGAGCCGCCTGAGCATCGTCAGGAACATCTGGAACTCCCCAACCTTTTCCAGGTATTGGGGCAGGTTCTCCGGCGCGGGGGGAGGCATGAAGGCAAAGAGGAAATGGTCGGCGTTGAACAGGCCGCAGGGGTCCGCGGGGAGGGGCGGGAACTTCGCGTAGGCCTGAAAGTCGTAGCGGCTCTTGTACAGCAGGTCGAACTCCGCGTCCCGCAGGCCGGGGGCGTTCGCCGCGAGCCACGCGCGGACCTCCTCCACGCCCGGCATGGGCTGGGTTCGAGCGGCCACCCCCGTCTCCGGGAAGTCCTCGGCCATCTTCCTGAAGACGGGCGCGTCCGGGTAGCGCCAGACCGGCGCGGCCCCGTCCATGACGAAGAGGTCCTCTCCCCTGACGTCGGGCAGCGCGAACCGGAACGGGGCGACGTACTCCTTCACCCCCCATCGCTGGAGGTGCCGCTTGTCCAGGAGCAGCATCAGCTCCCCCCATCGGGCGGCCCGCTTCCTGTCCGGGGCCTCCCCCGGCCTGGAGGGCAGGCAGGCCTCGCCCGCGAGCTTCAAAAACGCCTCCCTGCCCGCCGGCGACAGGCTGTAGACGCCCTCTCCGAACTCCAAGAGCCCCTCGCGCGTCAGGTCGTCGGCCGCCGTCCGGTCCAGCTCCGCCAGGGCCAGCATCGCAGGCGTCCAGCAGGGATACCGTTCGTCAAAGGACAACAGCAACCCTTCCATGCTTTGTTCCATCACACGTCGCCTCCTCGATCGGTTCTCCCAGGCTCCCGCTCCTCGTATCAGAATCGAATCCATCGTACCGTTTTCGAGGGCCCTCACGGAACGGTCAAGGGTTGACCGCTGCCCCCCGCCTGGCGCTTCAGATCGAAACGTTACCGTATTCCGCAGGAACGTCCTCTGGGGGCCGTGACGACGGCGTGTGCGCGATCAGCGCCTCTGCGGCGGCGCTGTCGCTGCCCCCTTTGCCGCACATTATACGTGTAAGTGCCGCAAGATTACGCCGGCCGACCTCGCGGAAATAATCCCCGCCGCGGCGGAAACGCTTCAGCTCCTCGTCGGTTGTCGCCGGAATGTCCGAGAAGTCTATGTCCTCATCCCGAACCGTGCGCAAAGCCGCGATGGCTTCCTTCCGGCTGCGTGGATAGTCACTTGGATAATTGTCGCTCATACGCCTCTCTCTCCTTTCTTTCCGCCACCCGGGCAGAAATGATACGAATCAGCTCAATACCGTTCCAGTCTTCACGTTCGACGTACACGACAAACAATGTCTTTGAGAAATCGGCGATGGCCCCGGTTATTCTACGGCGTGGTTCCGTGCCGTCGTGAAGCTCATCGGGCAGGTCCATAGCGTTCTCGTCAAAAAACACTTCAGCGGCAAGCTCAAACGTCACTTTATGCTTACGCCAATTCGCTACGGCCTTCTCATCGTCCCACGTAAAAAACAAGCCACCCAAAGCATACTTGATCTCGTCTTTCATGTGTCATCCAACCTGCATCGCGGCACGGGGTCCTGCGACGAATTCCTGATTTGTACGCCAAGCTGACGGATATCTTCGAGCGGCTGCGCAATGTCCTTCACGGACGCATCTTGCCTCAAGTACTCTCGAAATTATATCGGCGTCTGCCGGCGCTTCAGATCGAACGTTACCGTATTCCGCAGGCACGTCCTTCAGGGGCCGCGGCGGCGACGCGCATCCTCCCCGCCTCCCCTCGTGATCCTGCGGCTCCCTTTAACCATTATATCCCGGTGTCCCGCGAACGTGCGGACGTTCTTTGGGGCATCTGGCGTCCGGATCGGCTTTTGCTTCTTGCGATGTACAATCCGGCGAGCTTTTATATTACGCTTTAACCCTCTTCAGAATGGCGATAACTTCGTCCTTTTTCAGCACCTTGCCGTAGGACATGACCTGTCCGTCCACTACCAGCGCAGGTGTGGTCATCACACCGTAGGCGGCGATCTTCTCAAAATCACGAACATGGTTGATGGTCGTATCCATACCAAGCTCGGTCAATGCTTCCAAGGTGGCTGCTTCCAACGTATTGCATTTGGCGCATCCGCCGCCGAGAATTTTGACCCCGTTCTGCTTCTTCTCACTCTCTGCCGCCTGCATGGGACCCGGTGTGCAGTTGTCGCCGCGACAACAAGTCGGCTTCACTTCTTCTTTTTTCTTGTCAAATCCGAAAAACGACATGATAGGTGTCCTCCCATTAAATGATATAACCTTGAAACAGATTAAAGAAATAGCCTACAAGTATAATTCCCACGGCACAAATGGTAACAAACACACTTAAAAGCTCAGGCTTCACTGCTTTGCGCAACATGATCATGGATGGCAGTGACAGAGTAGTCACCCCCATCATAAAGGCAAGTACCGTCCCAAGTTGAGCGCCCTTTGCCAGCAGCGCTTCCGCGATGGGGATTGTCCCAAAAATGTCCGCATACATGGGAATACCGATGATCGTTGCCAGAATTACACCAAATGGATTGTTGCTTCCGAGAACGGTCACGACCCAGCTTTCCGGAATCCAGTTGTGGATCACTGCACCGATGCCAACACCAACAAGGATATACGGGAGCACCTTCTTGAAGGTTTCCGCTACCTGATCCTTGGCGTAGACCAGCCGTTCTTTTTGTGTGAGAGTTGGGGAAGCGATGTCGATAGTGCTTGCTTTGCGGATGAATTCCTCCACCTGGCTTTCCGAGCACAATTTCTCAATCAGCGTTCCACCCGCAACGGCGATGACAAGTCCGAGAACAACGTAGAGAACAGCGACTTTCACGCCGAAGATGCTCATCAATAGTACTAGACTGCCGAGATCGACCATAGGAGAGGAGATCAGAAATGAGAATGTTACGCCCAGCGGG
>ERZ773099.346-NODE-346-length-40810-cov-9.733726_pt1 | contig 40810 bp, 22 predicted proteins | sample MGYA00511120_ERZ773099 | MGnify/ENA primary metagenome ERZ773099 (study PRJEB29015, sample SAMEA2738012) | human oral metagenome | biome: human oral; feature: human-associated habitat; material: dental | place: China | collected 2104 ... | reverse complement strand
CCGTCGTTCTTGCGTCCCATCGCTTCCCCCCTGTTCTTTATGCCGGCAGCACCGTTTCCTGCAGTGCTTTTGAATCACTCGCTGTTGGCCGTGGCGCGCTCTGTCTTGTTGTGCGGCCGGCGCTTCGCCCCGGACGACGTCGTCTTTTTCGAGCGCTTCCTGAGATCCTTAGGCGGCGGCATCCAAAATGCCTTGGGCTTGCGGCTCTTCGGCTCCTCGTCCACGGGCAGTGCGCCCCGCTTTCCCTTGCGCGGCTTCTCCTTTGCCTTGGTGTCGAGGCCGGCGTTTTTTGTCCGGGCCTTGCCGCGTTTTTCGCCCGACCGCCTCGCCGCCTTCTTCGCGCGTCCCTCGTCATGGCTCTTGTCCATGCCTTCGCCATGAGGCGACGGCGCAACGGCTGCGATGCAGGGCACGGCGCTGTCTGTGTCGCGCCTGCGTCCGCGTCCTTTCCGCGCTGCGTCTTTCGTCCCTTTCTTCGGCTTCGCACGCCGCCCGTCCTTCTTTTCCCCGGCCTTCTTGTCATCGTCCTTCTTGACCGGCACAAAGACGCCGTTGTCCTTGAGGATGAAGTCGAGGTTGCGCTCCGCAATATTGGCGCGCACGAGCACGACGGTCACGGAATCGCCGAGCCGATAGGAAACATGCGTCGATTCGCCGACGAGCGCGTAGAGCTCCTCGCGGTACTCGTAATAGTCGTTGACCATGCTCGATACATGCACGAGGCCTTCTACGCCGTTTTCCAGCTCGCAAAAAACGCCGAAGGCCGTGACGCCGCTGATGACGGCCTCATACGTCTCGCCGACGAACTGAGCCATGTACTCGATCTTCTTCATGTCCTGCGTCTCGCGCTCCGCCTCGATGGCGACGCGCTCGCGCACCGAAGTATGCTCGGCAATGTCCGGCAGGAGGACGCGCAGGCGCTCCTGACGCTCCGGCGCAATCGTCCCCGTCGCGAACGTCTCGCGCAGGAGCCGATGCACGATGAGGTCGGGATAGCGGCGGATCGGCGATGTAAAATGCGTGTAATGCCGCGCGGCAAGACCATAGTGCCCCAGCGGCGCATCCGCATAGCGCGCCTGCTGCATGGAGCGCAGGGCGACGGCGCTGACAATGCGCTCTTCCGGCTCCCCCTTGACCTTTTCCAGCACCTGCTGCACATCCTTCGGCGCAACCTTGCCCGCCTCATCGGCATGGAGGTGGAGGGAGAAGGTCGCGAGCAGCGTGTTGAGTCGCTCGATCTTTTCGTCCGACGGCTGCTCGTGCACGCGGTAGATAAAGGGCAATTCCTTCTTTTCCATATGCTCGGCGACCGTCTCATTCGCCGCGAGCATGCATTGTTCGATCATGGACTCGGCCAAAGAGCCTGTCCGCTTGACAAGTTCCACGGGATGCCCCACCTCGTCGAGCTTTACCTTGATCTCGGGGATCTCGAAGCCGATCGAACCGCGCCCATGACGCGCCCGCTCCATCACTGCGCGCACATCCCGCAGGGGTTCGAGCAGCGGCAGCAAATCGGCGTTCTCTGCCAAAGCAGCCGCCTCCCCGTCGACGAGCAGCCGGTTTACAAGCGTATAGGTCAAGCGGCGGTAAACATGGATGACCGCCGGGAAGATCTCGTAGCTCTTGACGAGGCCGTCCGCGCCGATCTCCATCTCGCAGGCCATCGCCAGGCGATCTTTCCCCGCATTCAGGCTGCAAATGCCGTTCGAAAGCTTTTTCGGCAGCATGGGAATCACGCGATCAACGAGATAGACACTCGTGCCGCGCGCGTACGCCTCCCGATCCAGCGGCATATTCTCGCGCACATACCAACTGACATCGGCGATGTAGACCCCGAGGAAAAAGCTGCCGTCCTCCCTGCGCTCAGCATAGACGCCGTCATCGAGATCCTTTGCATCCTCCCCGTCGATCGTCACGATGCGAAGATTTCTGCGGTCGCGCCGTCCGCGATACTCCTCAGGCGCAACCTCGTCCTCAATCGCCTCGGCCTCCGCTGCCGCCTCTTCCGGGAACTCCTCCGAAAGGTCGTACTGGCGCATGACAGAAAGCACGTCGACGCCGGGTTCGCCCGTACGTCCGAGGAGCTCTTCCACTTCGCCCTCCGCGCTCCGCCTGCCCGCCGGCCATTTCGTGATCTTAACGACGACCTTCATGCCCGATTTTGCACCATGCACGGCGCCCTTGGGAACGAAAATGTCCTGCCCGATCTTCTTGTCATCGGGCGTCACGAAGCCAAAATTGCGATTCGCCTCAAACGTGCCGACAATGCGCTCGTTCGCACGTTCCACGATGCGGATGATCTCGCCCTCTCGCGAGCGCCCCGGCACCTCGGAAGGCGAGAGACGCGCCACAACGCGGTCGCCGTTCATCGCGCCGCCGAGGCTGACGCCCGGCACGAAGATATCGCCGTCCTCGTCCTTTTCCTTGGTCTCCGGGATGATGAAGCCGAACCCCTTGCCCGACATCGAAAGACGCCCGACGACGAGGTTCATGCGCTCGGGAACGCCAAAGCGGTCGTTGCGCGTCTTGATGATGGCCGCCGTCTGCTCCAGTTCTTCAAGCGCCGGCCAAAAGAGGACGAGATCCTCGTCCGTCAGATGCATTTCCTCGGCAAGTTCCGCATCCGTCAACGGCTTATACGCCGCCTTGCGCATATAGTTTACAATGCGCTCCTGCAATTCATTCCATTCCATCTTTTTCTCCTACGAGCGCCATCTTCGCCGCAGCTTCCGCCAGCACCGTGCCGTCCGTCAGGGCCAGCTCCGCTTTCATGCTCACGAAGCCGCCGCGGCGGCTCTCTTCCCAGCCTGCAATCACGAGTTCCTCGCCGACAGGCGCCGGATTCCTGTAGCGAACATCAAGACGCGCCGTCACGGCTCTCTCCCCCAGCTCATGGTAGAGATAGCCGCCCATAGCCTCATCGAGCATCGTCGTGACGATGCCGCCGTGTACAATACCGCTGTATCCCTGGTATTCGGACGGCAGCGTTTTGCGCGTCGTAAACCGTTTCCCTTCCATATGAAAATCCAGATGAAGCCCGATGGGATTCTCCGGACCGCAGGCGAAGCAGTATTCCTCGCCTCTGACGCTTTTTCCCTGTTCCATAAATTCTTTTCCTTCCCTATTCCAATTTCGTGCCGGCGGCGCAAAAAAGCACGGATCCATCCGGCGCCTCCATCTTGGCGCATCTTTCCCGCCCGCTCTTCATCCGTGATTCCGTAAAAATGCCGTCACCTGCCGAAACACCGTCCCGCGCTCGGCATCGAGCATCACGCGATGTCCCGAACGCACGAGCCAGAGGACCTCCTTGTGCTGTGAACCCACGCGGTCATAGATATAATGCAGGCTGTCCCTGCGCGCCGTACGGTCATGCAGCGAATGAACCAACAGGAGCGGCACGCGGACAGCGGGCAAAAGCGCCTTCACCCGCTCGATAAGGCCGACGAGTTCATGCACGGCGACGAGCGGCATCTTCTTGTAAGTGAGATTGCAAAGAGCCGGCACATCGCGCAAGTAATGGCGCAATTTCGGATGGAACCTGCCGATGGATTCCGTACGCGGCGGCAAGTATCTCAAGCCGCGTCCCTCGGCGACGAAGATCGGCGCGGCAAGTGTCACGACACGCTCCACCGGCTTTTCCGCCGCCAGGCGCAGGGCGAGCAAAGCTCCCATAGAATGCCCGATGACGGCTATGCGCTTCGTCAGCCCCGTCAAAAGCGCATAGCCGTCCATCGCCGAATCGTACCAGTCCTCGGCGTCCGTATGCTCCATATCCTCAGGCGTGGTGCCATGCCCGGCCAGGCGCGGGCAGAGCACGGTATGCCCCGCACGGTGCAGCGCCTCGCCCAGAAGCACCATCTCCGGCGGCATCCCCGTAAAACCATGCAGCAGCAGTACGCCATACGGCCCTCCGGGGAGGAGGAACGGCTCCGCTCCTTCGATGATCATCGCCCTCCTCCTTTCCATACGCACCGTCCGCGAAAACCGCCGTCCTATAGAAAGAAACGCCCGGCTTTCTCTGCCGGGCGTCCGTCGAGCAGCCAACAAACCATGCGAAGCGGGATACGCGCCGTTTCGCCGGAAAGCCGCCGCATCACATCGTCATCTTGGCAATCACAACCGTTATCGTGCCGAAAAGCACCGCCAAAACAACCGTGACACGCGCCAAAAGCGCATCCATGCCGCGCGCCTTGGCACTGAAAACCGTATCTCCGCCGCCGTCAAAGCCGCCCATACCGGCTGACTTCGGCTCCTGCGCCAATACGGAAACGATCAAAAGTATGGCAACGACCGCATCAAGCACCATCAAAAACGTAAGCAAAAAGCGAACCTCCTCCGCCGCAAAAGCCCATCCATTCTTTGTTTATTGTACCATGAAAGCCCAAGAAGTCAAGCCCGAAGGGCGCTGACTGATTGGATGCTTTCATGTAAGGGCGGCGCACAATGTCCACAAGGTGGACGTTTGTGCGTGTAGTTTAGCGTGAAAGCCCAAGAAGTCAAGCCGTAGGTGCCGGCTGCCCCAAGGCAATCCCTACCCTTTCCTCATCCACCCTCTCCACGGTTCCTTCAAACGTCTTGCCGATGAAGTCGTCGAGGTTTCTTCCTGCCAAATAGGTTTGGGAGATTGTCCCAAGGTATTTTCCTTCCACACGGCAGCGAAGGTTTTTACGGCTCCCCTTCTCAAACACATAGATCCTGACCTTTTGATTCAGCAAGCTCTGCGGCGGCTTTTCAAAAGGCTCCAGCTTCGCTGTCTCAATCGTATCGGCAGGGAAGTTTTTCGCCACCTCCACATAGGACTCCTCCGGTTCTCCCATCTCACAGCCAGCGCCGGAAAGCAGGTCGAAAAACTGTTTACAGAACACATCCACTTCCCTTTTGTCCAGTTCCGTCAAATACTCCTCGTGGCCATGGGCAACCGGATTGCGCGCCATGACGCACTTAGCGAATTTATGTTCCAGGGCAGAAAAAAGCGCATTGCCAAAGTATTTGGAGAAAATCTCCTGCCAATTCGCCTTGAGGATTTTCACGGCATCCGCCATGGACATGACGTCAAGGTAAGTGCTGCCGATATTGAATACCTTCTTGTTGTTCGCAATGAAGGCATCGTAACGCATAAGATCGCCCCGGCTGATTTCCTCCGTCCTGCTCAGAATAGCGCGCTGGATATCGAGGGCAGTGTCCCCTCCCGCCTGATACCGTCTTACCAGTGCGGGAAGTTCCTTCTCAATGAGCAGCTTCAGCTTCTTCTCCAAGCCGATAATATTATCCCAAATGCTCAAGGAGACCATATTGGCGGAAAGGAAATCAGCGAAATATTTCGCGATGGCAATAAGCTCACCGTTCTCTTCCCGAAAATAGCCCAGGTTGAACAGCTCATCCTTATCGTTCTGTGTCACGCCAATATTCGGGCCGACAACAAACGGCACAATCCGCTTCAGGTCGCCGTCGCGTTCCAGATGTTTGAGGCAGTCCCGATAGTAATCATTGATCGTCTTGCAGCGGTTCAGGAAAATGCTGTCGATATCGATCGTTTCCCCCGCTTCCGCCGCTTCCATGATGTAATGTCCCAGGACGGAGAGAAGATACGGCAGGTTTCCTGCATAATAAATGATTTTTTCTTTTTGTTCCTCATTCAAACCAATGCCCTGCCGCTCGAAAACAGCAAAGTACTCCTCCATATCCGCCGCATCGAATCCCTTGAAGGGAACGATGTCCAAAACCCCGTGGAAAGTGGAGCTTTGGTACGTAGCTTCCTCGATCGTATAGAGATTGCGGCGTGAAATCGTAATGGCGAACACATGGAACTTGCTTGAGGAAAACAGCGTGCGAAACAGCTCGAAGTATTTCGTTTCCTTTTCGAAAAGAGTGGCCGCATTGTCAAATTCGTCCAAGACCAGGATGGTTTTTATTTCCTGCACAGCAAGGTATTCAAAGATTCTCTTGATATTGCGCGAAAAGACAATCCATTTCAGCGTCTCGTCTTCCATGGAGGAGAGATACGTTCCAACCTCGGCATCCAGTTCCCCGCGCTGCAGCAAGTATCTGCGGATCTCGCAGCAGATATCCTGCCAGATCTCGATATAGCTGCCCCATTCATTGAGATTCTCGTAGATGTAAAGAACATCCTTCGGTACATCCTCAAAGGCTTTCGCAACAGCGGACGTCTTGCCGATCCGCGTCAACCCGACGAACGATTTCGCCATGCGCACCTGTCCGTCCAGGAAGTTCTTCCGCAAATTCCCGACGAAGGTTTTGCGCCCAATAAACGAGCTGCCGGCGGCCTGCCCTCCGATTTGGAATATATTATCCATGCGCTACCTCCAAGCCATATTTTTCAATAATCCATTCCTTGTACAAGGCCACCTTGATCTTGCACCTCTCCCGTCCCTGGATGATGACGACATCCCTCTGCTCCAAAGCCTCCAGAAGCTCGAAATCCCCTTCCCGCTCGATCACGCTTTTGAGCGGCGTCCATTCCTTTTTGCCGGAAAGCTGGGCAATCCTGTGGAGGATACGCTTGTTCTCCCGGTTGGCCGCATCCGAATCGACTCTGCTCTTATCGTCATACTGCGGCTCAAAAAAGCGTGCTTCCTCAAACGCGGACAGGTTCTTTTTCAAATAATCTTCGACATGCGCCCGCGTAACAAATACGGTATGCGTTTGATTCAGATAATCCACGAGCCCCGCGCAAAGATTCATGATCAAGAACGCGCTGCCGGCGGTCAGTTCATACAGGCGATCGAGCGCCTCCGGCTTGTATCGGCTCATTGCCTCGCCGTTTTCATCGAGCAGCTGGATGGGCTCGTCCATGAGTTTTTTCGCGTATTCTTCCGTCAGATAGGTAACCTTCCACAAATCGGTCGAGCCGAAATCATTGGTGAATTGCTTTTCCTCAATAAACCGCATCATATGATCCTGCCCGATGATGACCGCAAAGATGCCGTTGTTCTGGATGAATGCCTTCCAAAATTTCATGATGCGATCCGTCATGGTTCCCCGGCGTATCCAATCGTAAATATAGGTAAACTCATCGATCATCACGATGATGTTATACTTCTCCTGCGCCGTTTCCAAAACGCGGCGGATGCCTTTGAACGCATTGTTGAAGTACAGCTGCGCGCGCTCCTGCGATTCCAGGAGCCGATCCGGATCTATTTCCACGCCGGCAGCTTCCAGCATCTCCTTCAGGCGAGGATGCCGGCTGCCGACTTCATGCCGCAGGCCATCCAAAATCGTATAGAGGAATTCCGTAATGTCATCCCCCGTCAGATCTTCTTCGCCGATGCTCCCGATATTGATGATGATATTCCTTTGCGGATCCAGCTCCCGCAAGCGCTTCTCCAGATGGTAGAGGAGGGACGATTTCCCCGTCCTTGTCTGCCCGTAAAGCGCCAGGCAGCGTCCCTGCAGGACAGCGCCGGACGCATCGCTGATCTGGCGGATGATATCCTCGATATCCTTTTCCCTGCCGTAAAACATCGCAGGATCTTTTACTTCCGAGCCGTTCCGATACGGCTCAAACGCGTTTTCGATGGGCTGGAATACCGCTTCGCTGTAAAGCGGGATCGAGAGCACCGTTTCCAGTGCGCCGTCCTGAAACTCCGTCATATTCTTCTTGTATTGGTACTGAATCGCCACCTGGACGGAAAACGTCTTGTTCCGTATGACCTCCGGCGTCACTTTGAATTCAAAGATCTTTTCCTCCGCCTTGCCGTTGCCCGGCAGCAGCCATTTGGACAACTGCTCGTCCTGCACGATATCGGCGTTATCGCTCCAAATCCTGACGGATACATTGTCCGCCGTCTGGACATTGTTCTTGTTCGTAAAGGCGATGGGCACGCTCACCAAAAGATTCTCTTCATCGACGGAGCAGTCTCCCGACAGACCCACGGAAATATCCGGCTCGGCATTGCCGTAGAGCTGTTCGGATTCCGTGATGATCTTTCCCTGCAGCTGCGCCAGTCTTGGCAGGAGCGCTTCATAACCGAGCGCCGTGGGATACTCACGGATTTTCTCCTCAAAATGCCTGCGGGCCTCGTCCGCTTTGCCGAGCATCTCCGCCTTGTAATCGAAATCGGATATCTCATTGTAACGCAGCAAGGCGGCGAAGATCTTCCGCAAATCCGCGATATAGGCGGAATCCGTATACCCCAGATAAGACAAGTACCTATTGTCGTTAAACTTTTCATACCATTCCTGCAGCTGTCCGATCGAAAACACATCGTCCATCATATTTTCCAGCATGTGCGAAAACGTCCTGCGCATCTCGTAATAGACCTTTGCCGCCTTGTTCCACAGCTGCGCGAACGCTTCGGCATGGATCGTATCGGGAATCGTTTCCGCAACGATTCCCGATACGACATCCAGAACGCGGCCGAACTGCGCATGGTTTTGGATTTTCTCCAGGACAAAATTCTTTGCCCGGGAATTATACGTTGTCAGCTCCAGCATGCCCGCCGTAAACTCTTCGATCGATGTACGAATATCGGCTTGGAAGGCTTCCTCAATGCTCATCTGGAACGCTTTGTCGAACTCTTTGCGATCTTCCAAGTTATAATACATATAATACAGACTGCCACTTTTTTTCCGAATTTTCGTCTTGGGATAAAAATAGGTCTGGATGTAACAAATGGTCGAGAGCGCCCAGCATCTATAAGCGTTCTTTATATCCTGCGCCATGGAATACGCTTCGAAAAAGCAATACCTCGCCGTATCAAAATTATCCGCAAGATCGTTGCGAAGGAGCCTGTAATTGCCGTAAAAATACGTTCCTATCGCAACATAAGCCTGATACTCTTCTTCATTAAAGAACGTCGCCTCTTTGATTTCCTCCCCCGAATCCAGGATCTGGCGCATGAGTTTGGCCACGACAAAATAGTTATTGCTTCGAATCCCTTCATTTACACTCGCTTCCACTTGTATAAGGATTATCGCTTCAATAATCCTGCGGCCTTCAGCCTCCTTTCCTACGAAAACGCCTTCTTTTATCACTTTCTGTTTCTTCAATTCGTTTTCAAGGCTCAGCCCTTCGATTTTTTGTAAAATATAGCCGGATATTTTCGCGATGCCGATCGCTTCTTCCACCAAATCCACATTGGAGAGATCCTCATTTTCCTTGAATTCTCCCTTGATGACGGACTGCGCCAATTCATTCTGCGGCTGCAGCCGCAGGATTTGATTTGCATACTCCTTGGACTGCTCCACATCCCCCAATTTGAACCAGGCCTTGCATATGCCCATCAAGGCGTTGAGTTTTTGCCTCTGCCGCCTTTCCTCGTCCTGATAGAAACCGCCTTCTATCCTTTGCAGGCATTGCGTAAAAAATCGGATCGTCTCTCGGTATTCGCCGATCTGGCTGAAAAGATAAGCCTCAGAAAAATACAGCTCCGCCTTTTTTTCCCCGGAAGCCGTCATCCCCAAAAGAGCCGCATAGGTATCCAGGATATCCTGCTTGTAGGCTGGCTTTTTTGCCTTGAACAGTATGGAAATCCGCAGATTCAAATACGCTTTTCTTTCCATGGCCCGTTCGCCATGCTCGTCCAACAATGCCAATGCCTCCGCATACATTTGCAGGCGCGCATATAGGGAAGCCAGATTGGGCACGCTGCTCGCCAATCTTTGCCGCTGCTTTATCGCCTCTTTATAAAAGGTAATGGATCTCTGCGGATCCTTGTCCTCGATATCTGTTTTTTGCGCCAGCAGAAAATAATCGATCTCCCCTTTCGTCTTATTGCGGGAAACGCTTTTCGGATACCGCGGCAGGACGACGGCGATCTGCTTCTTCATGTTTTCGTAGGCCTCTTCCCGCATATACAGCGCACCGTACTGCTCCAGGTACTTTGCAGCGCGATCCCATAAATGCCGCTGCATCATCAGGCTGACCAGATCGGCAGCGGCGCCGCCGGGGCGCTCTTTCCTGCGGATGGCTTCAATGAAGAGATCTTCCGCCGCCTGGAAGCGTTTCTCTTCCCTCGCTTCCCTGGCTTTCATATAAGTCGGGCATTCCACCGTCGGTTTTTCCTGCTCATGCACGGCAGGCAGATAGCCGAGCATGCCCGTATTTGTCTTGATGTTTTGCGCATAAAACAACCGGAGCAGCTGCTGCAACGCTTCCGGGGATGCCGTCCCATCCGTTTCCTCCGGGTACGCAAGGCCGCAGGACAGCAAAACACCCTTCAGCAGCGCAAGCCAGCCATGCACATTCCCACCCGTCGCTTCGCGGACGTTGAGCTTGGTCAGCAGGGAATAATCTGCATTCGCTATCATGCTGCGGAGCAAATAATATACGATATAGGGCCGAAGCCTGGAATCATTCATGAAGTGCCTGCAAGCGAAAAGCAGCATCGCCTCTTCCTGCCGAATGCTCTCGGCAACGGCGAACGCGGATACGTTGTCGCCATTTTCCTTGCTGTAGACATCCAACGCGAGTTTTTCACACTTGCATTGCACATAAAGAGCCGCCAGCATATTGGCCGCTGCCTTTGCATTTTCTTTGCGCGCGGTCAATTTCATAAGCCTTTTCAGCTTTGTAATGTTTTCCTGAATCTTATAGTCCGCCGGCGAGGTTTCATGCAGTTTCACGAAGGCATAATCCAGGCTGTCGGCAACGGCAAGCAATTCGGCGGCCCCCTCCTTCCCTTCCCGTTTCATGGCAATTTCTCTATAGCCCACCACGGGCGGCACAGACATTTCGGAAAAATATGTCACTCCCCGCGCCGCCAGCTTTTCCAGCAGGCTGTCGTTTTGCGGGACGAACAGGGCCGCCTCTTCTGCCTCTGCAGCCCCCTCCTCACGATCGTTTCTCGTGTCTGCTTCTCCCGTCAGCAGCTGCCTTGCCTCTTCCGGGCTTTTCCCCCTCTCCATTTCGGCAGGTTCCTCTGCCTCGCCGAATTCATAATACGAGATCATATCAAGCGCTACGGTTGCCGTCTTGCTGTTTTCCCTTTTGATCTGTACCGACTCCATGTCAACAGAAACGACAATCCCTGTGATTTCCTTTGCGCCGATCATGAGCTCTACATTTTTTCCAATTTTAACTTCATCCAGAAAATTGCTTTTTACCGACATCGAGTTCCCTCACATTCTGAAAATCACCGGCATCGTCTTTATTTTCCCTAAAACCGCAGCCATATCGAAAAGCCCGCCGTTTCCATTTTCTTTCATCTACTTTCTCCCAAAATCGTCTAAATCCTGCTTGACGGCATACCCTTGCCTCCATACATTCAGAGCTGCAGCAATCATCTCGGCAGATAAAAAGCCCCCCATACATCAGATTTCAGGCTGATGTATGGGGGAGCTTCAGTTGGCTTGCTTCCTTAAATCGTGTAGACGCGGATTGCGTTTGTATTGCCTTCTTCGGATTTGATGCCCGAAGTGATGATCGTGAGGTCGCCGCGTTTTACGCAGCCTTTCTCGACAGCGGCCGATGTCGCGTTGGCGAGCATCTCTCCCTCATCCGGCCAGATTCCCGCTGCCTTGATCGGGTAGACGCCCCAGCGCAGGTTGAGCTGGCGCATCGCCTTTTCGTCCGGCGTATAAGCGACGATCAGGGATTTCGGGCGATAGTGCGAGATGATGCGCGCCGTGTAGCCGCTGACCGTCGGCGTGATGATCGCATCGGCATTGAGCTCCATGGCCATCTGCACCGTCGCATGCGCCACGGCACGCGTGCGGGATTTGAGCTCCTGCAGACCCGTGCCCTGATACATCTTCTTGTAGTGCAGCGAGGATTCGATGCGCTGCGCGATCGTCGCCATCGTCTCGACAGCCTCCGCCGGATAATCGCCGCTTGCCGTCTCGCCCGAAAGCATGATGGCGTCCGTGCCGTCCAGGATGGCGTTTGCGACATCCGAAGCCTCGGCACGCGTCGGGCGCGGATTCGTCGTCATCGACTCGAGCATCTGCGTCGCAACGATGACCGGCTTGCCGGCCTTGTTGCATTTCGCGATGATCTCCTTCTGGATCAGCGGCACGTCCTCTGCCGGAATCTCGACGCCGAGATCGCCGCGCGCGACCATGATGCCGTCCGAGACCTCCAAGATCGAGTCGAAGTTCTTCACGCCCTCAAGGTTCTCAATCTTCGGGTAAATCTCCATCCTGCCGCCGTGCTCATCGAGCAGCTTGCGGATCTCCTTGACGTCGTCCGCGCGCTGGATGAAAGAGGCGGCAATGAAGTCCATGTCCTGCTCGATGCCGAAGAGGATGTCGTTCTTGTCCTGCTCCGAGATCGGCGGCAGCCCGAGCGGGACGCCCGGCGCCGCGACGCGCTTCCTCGTGCTCATCTTGCCCGAGTTCAGGATCGTCGTCACGATGTCCTTGCCCTGGATCTTCTCGACCTTGAGCTCGACAAGCCCGTCGGAGAGAAGCAGCTTGTCGCCCGGCTTGACTTCAGTATAAAGCTTCTTGTGATTGACCGAGCACTTCGTTTCATCGCCCGGCGCATCGTCATAGGTCAGCAGGAAAGGCTTGCCCGCCTCCAGCATGACAGAGCCGTCCTTGAACTCGCCCAGGCGCATCTCCGGCCCCTTCGTGTCGAGCAGCAGCGATACCACCTGCCCCGTCTTCTTCGCCGCCTCGCGCACACGATTGATGCGCGTCAGATGTTCCTCATGCGTGCCATGGGAAAAATTGAAGCGCGCGACATTCATGCCGTTCTCGATCAGCTTCTCCACCATTCCCGGCGCATCCGTCGAAGGACCTTGTGTGCAGATAATCTTTGTTTTTTTGAACATAATCCATCCTCCATACCATCTGTCCAGATGTCCAGACGAAGTTCCTGCCTGCGGCAAAAGCGCAGGCAGGAAGCAACCCCTTCCTTACTGCTTAATATTGTACTACTAAATCCCAAGCGCGACAAGTCCAAAGGGGGCATCCCCTGCCCGCCTTTTCCAAACGGCAAAAAGGGAAGGCCGTCAAAACCTTCCCCCTGTCCTCAATACTTTCTTTCCTGGATTGCCATCGGCGCGATTTCCGCCGGGTAGACGTTATCCCCGACGAACACGGAACGCTCGACCTTTTCTCCGGCCAGAACCTTCTTCGCCATTTCCATCACCAGCGGGCCCTGCAGCGGATTGCCCTCAACCGTGCAGTTGCTCTTGCCTTCGATCATGGCTTGGAAAATGGCGCGCGTGCCGTCGCAGGAAACAATTACGATGTCCTGCCCGGGCTTCAGTCCGACGGCTTCGATGGCCTCGATTGCTCCCAGAGCCATATCGTCGTTCTGCGCGAAAAGGATATCAATCTTGTCCTTGTGATTCTTGAGGATGGCTTCCATGACCTGGCGGCCGCCCTCCTTCGTGAAGGTCGAATTCTGCGTCACAAGGATCTCGTACTTCTCCTTGTTGGGAGAGTTTGTCATCTCATCGCGGAAGCCCGTATCACGGCGGACAACGACAGACGATCCCGTCGGGCCCTCGATCTCGGCGATATTGAGCTTTGCGCCGCCGTCGCGCGGCTTCCTGCCCGTCCTCTCCACATAGCCGTCAAGCCAGCGGAAAGCCTCGCGCCCCTCGCGCACGGAATCCGTGCCGATGCGCATCACGTAAAGGCTCTCGTCGTTCGTCTGGACGTCGCGGTCGACGACGATGACAGGAATCTTGGCCTCCTTGGCCTCTTTCAGCACCTCATCCCAGCCCGTCGACACAATGGGGGAAAAGGCGATGATATCGACCTTCTGGGCAATGAAAGAACGGATTGCCCGTATCTGGTTTTCCTGCTTGAGCTCCGCATTGGAAAACTGCAGCTCGATGCCTGCATCCTCAGCCGCCTGCTTGATCGACGCCGAATGTGCTGCGCGCCAGGTGGACTGCTCGCCGATCTGCGCAAAGCCCATCGTGATCTTCCGGTTGCCGGAGCCGGGCTCCGCACTGCCGACCTTGCTCGTATCCTGTTCTCCCGTGGCGCATCCCGCCGCTGCAAGCGCAAAGAGCGCCGCGAGCAGCAGGGCAAAGATTTTCTTCATAATTGTCCGCCCCTTTTCCCATACCTTGCCAGAATCTGACGTTTCCCCCGAAAGCATAAACGCATACTATTCAAGGCATAACTTAATACTATCTTAAATTTAGCATTGAACCCTCTTTTTGTCAATTGCCGCAATGCAATTTTGATTGACTTATGCGTCTTTTGGCCTTAAAATTCACCTATGAGCAATGTTAGCGGGAAAATGCCGCAAGGCCTTCCCAGACAAAGACAAAGGATGTGTTTCATGCTACTCCACGAAATCCTGCAATACGGGCGCGGCGAGGATATCGCTGTCGTTGACCGCGGCCGCCGCATCACTTACGACGAGCTTCGCGAGAGCCTGCGCGCCTCGCGCGACCGCCTTTATGAAGCCGGCGTGCGCGCACATGATCATGTCGCACTTTTTTCCCATAACCGTACCGAGCTTCTCATCTCCTACCTGGCGGTGAACTCGCTCGGCGCCGTCGCTGTTCCGCTCAACTACCAGCTCAGCGTGCGCGAGGTCGCTTACATCATCAAGGACGCCGGCGTCCGCTATCTCGTGACGGAGAAGGAGCTGCCGCTGGAGTCCCACCTTGGACAGCAGGGCTACGGCGGCGAGCTCCGCCAGCTTCCCCTGCTCGATGCACTGAAACCCGCAAGCGCCATGCCGGCGCCGGAACTGCCGCGCATCTTTTCACCGGAAAATCCCTGTGTCATCATCTACACCTCGGGCACGACGGGCGCACCGAAGGGCGCCGTCCTGAGCCACAAGAACCAATGCGTGAACGCGCGCCAGGTCGTCGATCATCTGGGCATCACACGGGACGACAACGTCCTATGCGTGCTGCCGATGTACCACTGCTTCGCCTGGACGTGCTCCATTCTCTCGACGCTCTGCGCCGGCGGCACCATCGTCATCGTCAACGGCTTCATGCCCAAGGAGACGATCCGCGCCATCCGCGAGGAGAAGGTCACGACGATGTACGTCGTGCCGTCCGTCTGTGCCATCCTGACGCGCCAGGCCGCCAAGGAGGATCTGCAGAGCCTGCGCCTGACCGTCGTCGGCGGTACGGCGCTGCCGCAGGAAATCGCCACGGCTTACATGGAGAAATTCAAGCTGCTCATATACGAAGGCTACGGTCTCTCCGAGGCCTCGCCCATCGTCACGATGGACGCACCGCGCCACTACCGTCCCGGCTCCATCGGGCCTGCCCTCGACGGCATCAAGGTCATCATCGCCAACACCGACGGCAAGGAACTGCCGCGCGGCATGGCGGGTGAGCTGCTCGTCAAAGGGCCAACCGTCATGAAAGGCTACTGGAACCAGCAGGAAGCCACGGAAAGGGCGCTGAAGGACGGCTGGCTCCATACGGGCGACATCGCCCGCATGGATGAGGACGGCTTCGTCTACATCGTCGACCGCCTCAAGGACATGATCATCAGCATGGGCGAAAACGTCTACCCGCGCGAGATCGAGGAGCTTGTCTACTCCTTCCCCGGCATCGAAGACGCCGCCGTCATCGGCATCCCCGATCCCCTGCGCGGCCAGGCCGGCGCCTGTTATTACACGGTCAAGGCGAACGAGGAAGTCGACATGCGCACCTTGAAGAAATTCCTGCAGAAGAATCTTGCCGTCTATAAAGTGCCGCGCGAGTTCTGTCAGATTCCCGAGATGCCGCGCACCTCAACGGGCAAGATCGCCAAGCGCGAGATCGTCCGCCTATACCGCTCGGAAGGCTGAGGAATGTACAACGGAATTCCTCGTTGTACCGCGCCGCCCGCACGGAGGCGGAATGCTCAAAAACAAAACGGGTCCATTCCGATATGGGATGGACCCGTTTCTTGACGCTCTCCCGAAAGCGGCGCAAATCCCTTCGGATCCACGCCCCTTCCTCCTGCAAATCCAAACAAAAAATGCGCCGCGAACGGCGGCGCGAATGACAGAATAAGGTCTGGACGGAACATCCTCCCAACGGGTACCAAGAACGGCTTGATCCGCTTCGTGTGCATCGTGCATCACTGTAAGGAATGATGCGGGCTGCTGAAAGCCATCGACTTGTACGAACTGTACTGCACTCTCCAACAGGTCAGTTCCGAACCTCAGATCCACCCAAATTATTGTCCCCAGCCGGGAAGGATGTTCCTAGGCGGCATCCACCATATCCCATGTCCAGGAGTCCGGCGAAGCCTTATGTTCTTGTCTACATTATATAATAGGACGATGGTTTAGTCAACCCCTATATATAGAGATTTATCATTTTTTATGAGCGCAAAATCATCTTCCCCGAGAAAGCCTGTTTTCTCCTGTATTTAAATGGAAGACTTTATGGAAAGAAGTGCTCTTTATGCAAATGTCAAAAACAAGCCGCGTTGCTTTGATTGCCTTTTTAGGCATAATGTCTGCTATGGCTCCTTTGGCAACCGATATGTACCTGCCGGCTCTGCCGGAACTTGCTGCCGACTTTTCCGCCACGGCCTCGGTCGCGCAGACGACATTGACGATGACGATGCTCGGCATGGCAGTCGGCCAGATTTTTCTCGGCCCCCTGAGCGACATGCACGGGCGCAGGCTGCCGCTCTTTTGCGGCATGGTTGTCTTTGCTGCGGTCTCCCTTGGCTGCTGCTTCTCCGGCTCCATCGAACCCTTCCTGGTGCTGCGCTTCCTGCAAGGCTTCGCCGGAGCCAGCGGCATCGTCATTGCACGCGCCATTGCACGCGATGTCGCAGAAGGAGTGGAGCTCACGCGCTTCCTCGCCATCCTCATGCTCGTAAACGGCCTCGCGCCGATACTCGCACCTGTCGTCGGCGGCCAGCTCCTGCGCCTCTCCTCCTGGCACATCATCTTCGCCGTCCTCTCGGCCATCGGCGTCATCATGGCTCTCTGGACGCTCGGGACGCGCGAGACCCTGCCCAAGGAACAACGTGCCGCGGGTATGGCGCAGAGCTTCCGGACTTTCCCAAAGCTCCTGCACGACCGTTATTTCTTCGGTCACTGCCTCTTGCAGTGCTTCATCTTTGCAGCCTTCTTCTCCTATATCTCCGGCTCCTCCTTCGTTTTCCAGAACATTTACGGCGTTTCCGCGCAGACCTACAGCCTGATCTTCGGCGGCATCGGCGCGGGGCTCTTCCTCTCGGGGCTCCTGCCCGCAAGGCTGGCCGGCCGCGTGAAGGATACTGTCATGCTCAAGTATTCCCTGATCCTGCCGTTCCTAGGCAGCTCGCTTCTTCTCGCCGCCTTTTCCCTCGGGCGGCCGCCGCTCCCCCTCGTCATCTCCCTCCTCTTTTTTACAATCGTGCCGCTTTCCGTCACGGGCACGGCGAGCTTCTCCCTCGCACTCTCCCGCCAGGGCAAGAACGCCGGCTCGGCATCGGCGCTCATCGGCTTCTTCTCCATGGTGCTCGGCGGCGTCATGATGCCGCTCGTCGGCATCGCCGGCGACCATACGGCGCTTCCCATGGCCATCATCATGACGACGGGCTACGCGCTCGGCCTTTTCGTCTTTTACAGCCGCATAGCAAAAGGATAACCGCCGCAAGGCTGCCCGCAGAAAATCAGGGAGCAGCCAGCGCGGCGGCATCACATCCTATAGAACGTCATTGCCCTAGGAAGGCCTGGCGCTCCTCGCGCAGGAGACGCAAAGCCTCATAGACGCTTGCGAGGTCGCTGCCCGTATGGCGCAGGAACACGCGGAAGAAGGTGAACAGCCCGTCCATCGCGCCAAAGTAAAGGGCGGCGGCGCGTGCGCTGGCGGGCGCTTTTTGCCTGTAAGCGGCAAAGGCGGGACGCGCCAGCGACGGTCCGTCCTTCCCCGCCTCCTTCATGATGCTCTGCAGAAAGAGGAGCACATCGCGTGCTATGCGCTTTTCGCGCGGCAGCCCTACGATCACGCCGTCCTCGAAGTCGAGCAGCCAGGAGCGCCTGCCGTCCCACATCATGTCCTTGAGCGCAGGACGCCCATGGTGCAGGCCATGCGCATGGAGAGCGGCAAGGGCTTCCGCCGCCTGGCGCAGAGCCTCCTCGCGCTCTGCCGGTCCTGCATCGCGCACAACTTTCGAGAGCGGCTTGCCGCAGTCAACAAGCGCCAGCCAGTCCACACCCGAGGCAAAGACCTCGGGCACGGGCAGAGAAAGCCGCCGCAGACGCCGGAGACGTCCCGCCTCAAAGCGGACGGCGCGCGCACCGTTCGGATCGGCGCCCGGCTGCAGCAGCCCCAGGCCGAGCAGGAGCGAGGCACGGCGGGCAAAGCGCAGCCAAGCCTCATGATAGACATGCTCGGCCTGCTTGACCCAGATGCGCTTTCCCGCAAGGAGAAAGGAAAAGACTCTCTCCCCCGGTCTTTTCTTCATCTCCTGCAAAACAACGGCCTTCCTGTCCATGCGCACAGCCCCTCTCTCGCCAATGTTCCTTCATTATATCAAACGCATGAAACGCCTGTCCAGCCGCCTGGCACGAAAAGAGGGGATGCCTGTATGGCATCCCCTTCGCCGATTTCTTCAGCCCTGGCCGCGTCCATGCCCGTGATGTCCGCCCTTGCCTTGGCCGCGATGCGGACAGCGGCCCTCGCCCTGCGCCGCGCCTTCGCCCTGGCCGCCTTGCCCGTGCCGGCCGTGGCCGCCGGGACCGCCCTGTCCGCCGGGGCCACCGTGACCACCGTGACCACTGTGGCCGCTAGGTCCGCCGTGGCCGTGGCCGCCCTGACCGCGATGCGGACAGCGGCCCTCGCCCTGACCATGCTCATGGCTCTCGCCGTGCCTATGGTGCGCACTGTGGCCTTCACCTTGCCCATCGCCATGGTGATGATGACCTTTCCCGTGGTGGTCGCAGTTCGCCTCTTCCGTATAGACGAGCGTGCCCGCGAGATACGCTTCAACAGCCTCGTCGGCTGCGCCCTTGACGCCGGCATGAACGCGGATGCCCGCCTCGCCGAGCGCCTGGATGGCGCCCGCGCCGATGCCGCCGCAAATCAGGGCGTCAACGCCATTGTCCGCAAGAAGTGTGGCAAGCGCACCATGACCGCTGCCCGCCGCGCTGATGACCTCCGCCTTCTCAACGGCATCCTGCCCGATGTCATAAAGCTTGAATTCCTGTGCATGGCCGAAATGCTGAAACACCTGGCCGTTTTCATAAGGGACTGCAATTCTCATTTTTCCTTCTCCTTTCTCAACGGGAAGCGAAACGCAATAGCCGGAACGACCTTCGGCGCGCGGACAGCATTTGCCGCAGGGCGCCGAAAAATCGCAAAGCCGATAGCAGCCGCCCTCGATTACAAGCGGCCTGCCGTGCACAAGGCTCTCAGCCAGCTTATACCGTGCGGCGGCATAAATCTCGGCGACGGTCGTGCGCGAGATATCCATGCGCCGTGCGCATTCCTCCTGCTTGAGCCCGTCATGGTCGATGCTGCGGATGCACTCGTACTCCTCAAGCAGCAGCACCACCGCCTCCCCGCCGGGACATCCCTCGGGGGAAAAGCGTTCATAAGCGGGATGCACACAGATGCGCCGTCCCCTGCGCGGCCTTGGCATTCGTTTCGCCTCCTGGAAACAAATAAAAAATTTTTACGCAATTGTTATCGACATATGTCGGTAACTCTGTTATTATAGTAACAGATCGGGAGGAACCTGTCAACCGGAAGAATGCCTGCTTCCCTGCGGCAGGATTTTCGCCTTCCGCAAAGAACTTTCTTTCTATAAGAAGCAACATATAATTACACGCATAAACGTCAGGAGTGATTCCTATGGCAAAAGAAACGATACAGAAAGACGTCATCATCATCGGCGCAGGCATGGCCGGCCTGACGGCGGCACTCTATGCAGGACGCATGAACTTCCGGACGCTCGTCCTCGAAAACGCGCTCATCGGCGGCCAGATTGCGAACGCCGCCGGCATTGAGAACTATCCCGGCTTCCTGCGCGTGTCCGGCGGCGACCTCATGGCGGTCGTCCAGCAGCAGGCGGAGAGCTTCGGTGCTGTCGTGGACGAATTCGACGCCATCGAAAAAGTCGATCTCACAAGCGATCCGAAACGAATCGAGACAGAGGGCGCGATCTACGAAACCCCCGTCGTCATCATCGCCTCGGGCATGAGCCGCCGCAAACTGCCGCTGCCCGAGGAGGCAAAATATGCCGACCGCGGCGTGCATTACTGCGAGCTGTGCGACGGCCATATGTACCAGGACAAGATCATCGCCGTCATGGGCGGCGGCAACGCAGCCGTCGATGCGGCCAACTTCCTCTCTCGCTACGCAAAGAAGCTCTACCTCGTCCATCGCTCAACGCTGCGCGCTGACGAGGTGTCCCAGAAGCGCCTGCGCGAAAATCCCAAGGCCGAGATCCTGCTGGGAACGGAAATCCGCGCTTTGAAGGGCGACGGCAAACTGGCCGCTATGGAGCTTTTCGACAAGGAGAGCGGCCGGACGCGCGAAGTCGCCGTCGACGCCATCTTTGTCAACATCGGCGTGCAGCCGAACACGCGCCTCTTCGAGGGGCAGATCGAGCTCAGCGAGCGCGGTCACATCCTCGCAGGCGAGGACTGCCGCACGAAGATTCCCGGCGTTTTCGCCGCAGGCGACATCCGCGAAAAGGAGATCCACCAGCTGACAACGGCAGCTTCCGACGGCACAACCGCCGCCCTGCTCGCCGAGAAGTACATCACAGGAGGTAAAACATCATGGTAAAAGTTTATTCCATCACCCAATGCCCTTGGTGCGACAAGGTCAAGAAGTACCTGAAGTCGAAGAACATCCCCTACGAGGAGCACAACATCGAAAACAGCGAGGAGGACAAGAAGGCCTGCCAGGAAATCTCCGGCGACCTCATCGTTCCCGTCACGACCGTCAACGGCAAGGACTTCGTCGTGAGCTTCGACAAGGCCAAGCTCGACGCGCTTCTCGGCATCTAACGCACGGACATAAGAAACCCCCGCAAATTCCTGCGGGGGTTTCTTATGTCCAATCAGTCTGCGCCTTCGGCTTGACTTCTTGGGGTTTCATGGTAAACTACACGCACAAACATCCACTTCGTGGACATTGTGCCCCGCCCTTACAGAAACCTAGCCAATCAGTCTGCGCCTTTGGCTTGACTTCTTGGGGTTTCATGGTAAACTAAAAAGTGCTGTATTGGGTGTATTGGGGAGGAAACAGAACTTCAATGGAAAAGTTGATCATACAAGGCGGCTGCCGCCTCAAGGGGCGAGTGAAAATCAGCGGCGCGAAGAATGCGGTGCTGCCGATCATCGCCGCGACACTTCTGGGGCAGGACACGCCGAGCCGACTGGAAGAAGTACCGGCGCTCGACGATGTGCATACGATCACAGACGTGCTGCAGGCGCTCGGCGTGCGGGCATCGTTCGACAAAGCGGCCAACACGCTGACCGTGGACAGCAGCGAAATCGTCCGCACGGAGGCTCCTTATGAGCTCGTGCGCAAGATGCGCGCCTCTTTTCTCATCATGGGGCCTCTGCTCGCACGCCTCGGCCATGCGAAAATTTCCCTGCCGGGCGGCTGCGCCATCGGCACGCGTCCCATCGACCTCCATCTCAAGGGTTTCGAGGCTCTCGGCGCAACGATCGACATCGGCCACGGATACATCGAGGCTCGCGCCGAGCACGGCCTCCATGGAGCGCGCGTCTATCTCGACTTTCCCAGCGTCGGCGCGACGGAGAACATCCTGATGGCGGCCTCGATGGCCAAGGGACAAACCATTCTCGAGAACCCCGCGCAGGAGCCTGAAATCGTCGACCTCGCAAACTTCCTCAACGTCATGGGCGCAAAGGTGCGCGGCGCGGGCACGAACGTCATCAAGATCGAGGGCGTCGAAAAGCTCACGGGACACAACTATACGATCATCCCGGACCGCATCGAGGCAGGCACCTACATGGTCGCCGCCGCCATGACCCAGGGCGACGTCTACATCGAAAACGCCATTTCGGAACATTTGAAGCCGGTCATCGCCAAGCTCAAGGAAGCGGGCGTGACCATCGAGGAGCATGTCGAGGGCATCCGCGTCGTCTGTGGCCGCCGCCCGAAGGCCGTCGACATCAAGACCATGCCCTATCCCGGCTTTCCGACGGACATGCAGGCGCAGTTCATGGCGCTTCTCGCTGTGGCGGAAGGCTCCGGTCTTGTGACGGAAACGGTCTTTGAGAACCGCTTCATGCACGTCGACGAGCTCAAGCGCATGGGCGCCGCCATCAAGATCGACGGGCGCACGTCCGTCGTCGAGGGCGTCGGCCACCTCACAGGCTGCCAGGTCAAGGCGACCGATCTCCGCGCAGGCGCCGCCATGGTGCTCGCCGGGCTTGTCGCAGAGGGAGAGACGCAGGTCGGCTACATCCATCACATCGACCGCGGCTATGACAACCTCGTGGCAAAACTGGTCGGCCTCGGCGCAGATATCCGCCGCACGGAGAACGGCACATGACAGAAAGACGAAAGCACATCATCCTGCTCCTCTGCCTCGGTCTCCTCTACTTCCTCGGCAATTCTTCCATCGCCGTAACGGATCCCGTCGAGTCGAACTACACGGAAACGGCGGCAGAAATGCTCGCCAGCGGCGATTTCTTCTCGCCGCGCATCTACGGCAATTATTGGTACGACAAGCCTGCTTTCTTTTACTGGGAGCTGATCGCAGCCTTTTCCCTCTTCGGGCAGACGGACTTCGCAGCGCGATTCTTCCCTGCCGTCTTCGGGCTTCTCGGGCTCTTTCTCACCTACTTCTTTGCCCGCCGCATATACGACGGGCGCACGGGTTTCTGGGCAGCCGCCATCCTCGGCAGTTCGTTCGAATACTGGATTCTGTCGAAGGCCATCATCACGGATATGACGCTCTTCGTTTTTTTCAACGCCGTGCTCGTTTTCTTTTTCCTCGGCTGGCAGGGGAACAAGCGCTTCTATTGGCTTTCGTATCTCTTCGCCGCGCTCGCCGTGCTCACGAAGGGCCCCATCGGCATCCTTCTGCCCGGCCTCATCGTGACGCTCTTCATCTGCTGGAAACGAAACTTCGCCGAAGTGCTGCGCATGAAGCCCATCGGCGGCATGATCCTCTTCTTCCTCGTCTCCAGCACCTGGTACTATGCGATGTACCGCATCCACGGCAGCGCCTTCCTAGACACCTTCCTCGGCGTGCACAACGTCCTGCGCGCGACGGTCTCCGAGCATCCGATGTGGGACGTCTGGTACTACTACATCGCGATTTTCTTCCTCGGCTTCCTGCCCTGGAGCTTCTCGCTTCCCATGGCGCTCCGCCGCTATTGGAAGGAACGCCGTCTGCCGACCCTGGACGATCGGGAGCGCTTCCTGCTCCTCTGGGCGATCGTCATCAACGTCTTCTACCAGCTCATGGCGACGAAGTACTCGACCTACACGCTGCCGGGCCTCTTGCCCATCGCCATCCTCACGGCGCGGCTCCTCATCCGTCACGAAAAACTCATGCAGCGCATCTTGCTGGCGATGTTCGCCGTCTTCATCGCGCTGACTTTCGGTCTTGCCATCCCCCGCACGAACAGCGGCGGCGTCTCCGGCAAGCCCTTCGCGCCCATCCTGAAGGAGCGCCTGCAGGAGGGCGACATGCTCACGGCCTTCGGCGACTACAGCACCTCCACGGTCTACTACACGGGGCACGAGATGTTCCGCCTGCTGCCGCGCGATCAGATCGAGGACGCAAAGCCGAAGAGCATGAGCTGGACGACCACGAACGTCATGCCGTACTTCGCCATCGAAGACCTGCCCTATGACCGCGACATCTACATGCTCGTGAAAAAAAAGAAGCGCCAGCCGCGCTTCCCTGCCGCACTCGACGAGAGCGAATGGCAGCTCGTGGCGGCCTCGCCCGAGGACGGCTCAGGAGCCAGCCTCTATTGGCGTCCGGCTAAAAAAGACTGATGCCGGCTGCCGCCCCTGTATGTTCTGCTTTGCGCCTGCCCCGGGAAACAACTTCCGGAGCAGGCGCAAAATTTTAGGAATCGCTGATAAAAGGAAGCCGCCCCGATTCGCACAGATGTGAGAAGACGAGCGGCTGAGTGCATCCGAGATGCCTTTATTTGGGAGGAATCGCTTATGAAAAGCCCCGTCGAAGAACCGATTGCCCTTGCCGGCCTCAAATGCAGGAACCGCATCATCCGCTCCGCCGTACACAGCTTTCTCGGTACGGCAGACGGCCGCATGGGCGAAGGCGATTTCCAAATGTATGAGGAACTGGCGCAAAACGGCGTCGGCCTCATCATCACAGGACACGCCTGCGTCGCTCGCGGCGGACGCGCGAACGAAGAGCAGCTGAACCTCTTCGACGATGCCGCCGTCGAGGACATCCGGCGCGCCGCTGCCCTCACGCATGAAGCGGGGGCACGTTTCGTCGTGCAGCTGAGCCATGCAGGGCCGCGCGCCATTGATACGGAAGACCTCGCCGACGTCTCGGCACGTCCCCTGAAAAAAGACCGCGCAGCACGCGCCATGACGCAGGAAGAGATCGCCTCTCTCAGCAAAGCCTTCGCAGCAGCCGCCGTCCGCGCACAAAAAGGCGGCGCGGACGGCGTGCAGATTCATGCCGCCCACTCCTACCTCGTCTCGCGCTTCCTCGACCCCTTCTTCAATGCGCGTACGGACGAGTACGGCGGCGACGCCTCGGGACGCTTCCGCCTTCTCGCCGAGATCATCGAAGCCATCCGGGAAAGATGCGGCAAGGACTTCCCCATACTCATCAAGATCAACAGCGATACAAAAGGAGCGGATACTGCCTACGAAGCCGACCTGCGCTTCTACCTCGAACGATGTAAGGCGCTCGGCGTCGCCCTTGTCGAGCTCTCGGGCGCGGACTTCATCAACCTGCCGAAAACAGCGCGCCTCTACTACCTCGAACGCGCCAAAAAGATGCGCGCTGCCGTCGATCTCCCGCTGAGCCTCGTCGGCGGCGTCCGCTCGCTCGCCGATATGGAAGCCGTCCTCACCGCCGGTCTCGACATGGTATCCCTCGGCCGGCCCCTGATCTCTGACAGCGGCTTTCTCGCCAAAGCGCTCGCCGGAGAAACCTCCCGCTGCCTCTCCTGCAACCGCTGCTTCGTGCTGCCTCGGATGCATCCCGGCACACGCTGCGTGCTGCACCGAAAAAAACCGATGGCCTAGCTTACTGTAAAGGTTTTAAGGATACATCTCTTTAAAGCCTTTACTATGAAACTCAAGCCAGAGGCGCAGACCAATTGGCCAGGTTTCTGCAAGGGCGTAAGGACATATGTACAGCACAATACCGTGATGAACATATGTCCTTACGCCCTTACAGCTTTACAACTTTATCAAACTTTACAAGTTGACACTCGACTCTATAAGTGCTATATTAACTTTCGTATCTATTATTTACATCCAAGGAAAGAAGGATTTTTTCATGAATGCACTTATGCTTGTCGGGTGTGCAATCGCTGTTTTCCTCGCCTCCTACATGCTTTACGGGCGCTGGCTCGTAAAGACCTGGGGCATCGACGAAAACGCCCTGACGCCGGCGAAAAAGTTCGAGGACGGGCAGGACTATGCCCCCGCTTCGCGCTTTACCGTTTTTGCGCACCAGTTTTCCTCCATCACAGGAGCCGGCCCGATCACAGGGCCGATCATCGCCGCCATGTTCGGCTGGCTGCCCGCGTTCCTCTGGCTGCTCCTCGGCGGCATCTTCTTCGGCGCGGTGCAGGATTTCAGCGCGCTCTATGCCTCCGTGCGCAACGAAGGGCGCTCGATGGGCATGTTGATCGAGCAGTACATCGGCAAGACGGGGCGACGCCTCTTCCTGCTCTTCTGCTGGCTCTTCACGCTCCTCGTCATCGCCGCCTTCGCCGACATCGTCGCGAACACCTTCAACGGCTTTGCCAAGGACGGCAGCCTCGCCGTGCCGAATGCGGCGGCAGCCTCCATCTCCATGCTCTACATCTTCGTGGCGATGGGCTTCGGCCTCTTCATCCGCCGCGTAAGGCCATCGGGCGCGGTCAAGCTCGCCGTCGCCGTCGCTCTCATCATCGCCATGCTCGCCGTCGGCATCTCCTATCCGCTTTATTTCGATGCACAGGTCTGGCGCTACGTCGTCTTCGCCTACTGCTTCATCGCCGCCGTGCTGCCCATGTGGTTTCTCATGCAGCCGCGCGACTACCTGAGCGTTTTCTTGCTTCTCGGCATGGTCGCGGGCGCCGTCCTCGGCGTTCTCGTCGCCAATCCCGTCATCGAAATGCCTGCCTTCGTCGCCTTCGAGGTCAAGGGGCAGTCGCTTTTCCCGATTCTCTTCATCACCATCGCCTGCGGCGCCGTCTCGGGCTTCCACAGCCTCGTCTCCTCCGGCACAAGCTCCAAATCCATTGAGAACGAGCGCGACATGCTGCCCGTCGGCTACGGCTCAATGCTCGTCGAATCGCTCCTCGGCGTCGTCGCCCTCGTCATCGTCTGCTCGGCGGCAACGGGCGGCAAGCTGCCGGACGGCACCCCGTTCCAGATCTTTGCCGGCGCTGTCTCCGGCTTCTTCGTCCAGTTCGGCCTGCCCCAGCATGTCGCCGCCTGCATCATGACGATGTGCGTCTCGGCTCTCGCCATGACGACCATCGACTCGGTCGCACGCATCGGCCGCATGTCCTTCCAGGAGCTTCTGGCCCCCGCCGCCGACGAGACGGAAAGCGCCGTCGTCCACATCCTGCGCAGCAAGTACGTCGCGACGGCCATCACGCTCGCACTCGGCTACATGCTCTGCCTCGCCGGCTACATGAGCATCTGGCCGCTCTTCGGCGCAGCAAACCAGCTTCTTGCCTCGCTCGTCCTCATCTGCATCGCGGTCTTCCTGCGCACAACGGAGCGCAAGGGCTGGATGCTCTACGTGCCGATGACCTTCATGTTCCTCGTCACGATGACGGCGCTCGTCATGAGCGTCTACGGCATCTACGGCAAGATCCTGAACGGCGGCTTCGTCTTCATGGTCGACGGCCTGCAGCTCATCCTCGCCCTGGCGCTGATGACGCTCGCCCTCCTCGTCGTCAAGCACTGCGCCGTCGAGCTCGTCACAGGCAAGGCCGAGCATCCCGTCGAAGCTGAATGACCTGCCTCGACGGAAAGCGCCGCCATTTTTCACAGCATAGCCAAAAGGGGCTGCCGGACAAGTCCGATCTGACTTGTCCGGCAGCCCCTTTTTCATGGACTTTTATGCACAGTTTATTCTTCGTCTTCTTCTTTCATTTCCTTGAAGATATAGACGGCACGGATCTCTACGGGAGTTACGCCGAGATCTTCGATCGCGGTCAGGAGACCGGAGGCGAGGACTGCGCGTTCCGCTTTTTTATCCTTGCTGACAACAATGGCGAGTGCCGCTGCATCTTTCGGATAGAGCGTCACGATGCCGTTGCCGAATGTAACCTCAAAGACGCCACTCTGCGTCTGGTAGAGGAAGCTCAGCGCCTGCTCAGCCGACTTGCGGATTTCCTTGGGATCGGGGATCTCGACCTTCTTCGAGGAGGGCTTTATGGCGAGCTTGCCGGGACCGTAGTTGACGGAGTAGATGCCGTCAAGGTCACGCGATTTGCCGTCCGTGAAGAGGACGGGGATGGCTTCGGCTGTGCTGCCGGGGATTTCGTCATAGACGCCGTAGTTGCCGCGCGTCTTGCCAAGGTCGAAGCCGAAGGAACCGTCCGCCCCTTCGACGTAATCATGCGCTTCAGGGGAGCCACCGTCCGTCGCGAGGACAACGCGGCTCTGCCACCTCGTAGCGGCGGGATCCTGCGGCATATCGATGGTCACACCATCGGCAAACGACGCGTCGCGCCGCGGCTCGGAGGCTGCAAAGCCCGTGCCGCCGCTCGTACCGGCAGCTCTGCCCGCACTGCCGCTGCCGACATTGCCGGAGCCCGTGCCTGTGCTGCTGCCTGCACCGCCGCTGTTCGCACCTGAGCCGCCCGCATTCGAGCCGCCTGTACTGCCGCCGATACCGCCCGTCGAGCCGCCGATGCCGCCTGTGCTTCCGCCGCTCATACCGCCGCCGATACCGCCTGTCGAGCCGCCGATGCTGCCGCCCGTCGAGCCGCCGATGCCGCCTGCGCTTCCACCGCTCATACCGCCGCCGATGCCGCCTGTCGGGCCGCCAAAGCCGCCGCCCGTCGAGCCGCCGATACCGCCTGTGCTTCCGCCGCTCATACCGCCGCCGATGCCGCCTGTCGGGCCGCCAAAGCCGCCTGTACGGCCGCTCAAGCCCGCCATGATCTGCGCAGCGGCGACGCTGCTCGTCGTCACGGCACTGCCTGCAGGCGTACTCATGTCGAAGCCGCGCATATTGATGCGCAGCGTTCCGGGCGCATAAAGGAAGCGATAGTTGCTGAGACTCGTCCCGCCCGCATAGACGACACTGGCGGGATCGACGTGGATCGCCGATGCGTAGATGCCGCCGGGCGTCGAGGCATTGATGTTCGGCGCATAGTGCATCTGCACGCCGCTGATCGTGTCACCCGCGAGAAGCCCGCGCCCCGTCGTATGGTCACCGCGCTCCACGGTATATGCCGTCACCACAGGGTTCGGCGCACCGTAGTCACGAGAAGCGCTGCCCGCCGTGATGAGGACATCGCGCGGCACAATGCTGAAATGCCCATCGACATAAGTGATGGTATAGTTTGCAGCCGAGCCGGACGAGAAGTGTGCGGCGCTTGCCTTTGTCCAAAGGCCTGCCGTACCCGCATTCGTCGTGACGGCCGCCGTCGGGTCGATCGCTTCCGTCACATCGTCGATGGCGTCGCCGTTGACAAGCCCCGTCGTTGCAGTTGCCGCAGCGACGTTGACCTTCGCCGTGCCGCCCACATAGCCTGCTGTGCTGTTGTCCGCACCGTAGGCGCGCTGCTTATCGCCCGCCGTGATGGTCAAGGCACGCGGCGTAATGGTCAGCGTACCGCTTGCCGATGTGATGTTATAGTCCGAGGCGTAGCCGCGGCTGCCCGGCGCAAGCGCTGCATTCTCGACCTGCATCGTATAGCTTCCGACACCCGTACGCTCCGTAACGGCATTACCGCCGCCATCGACCGCTCTGACCGTATAATTTGCAAAGCTGTCGCCTGTTGCAAGCGTCCCCGTATAAGTCGGAGACGGAATTGCCACCGTATTGTTTGCAGCGCCATAGATGCGCGTACCATTCGGCGCGGTAAAGTGGATGTCGCGCGGCTTGATCGTGAGCTTGCCCGGCACATACTTGAAGTTGTAGTTGTTTGCCGCAAGCGTGCTGCCTGCCAGGCCAACCGTGTACTCGCCCGCATGAATCGCGCCCTGCGCAAAGCCCGTCGTCTTCGTCGCATCCGCAATCGGGGTATAGGAAACAGCCCCCGAAATGCCCGCTGTTGCCGCGGTCTGGCTGTTCGCGAAGTTTGTGAACGTAACGCCGTTCATTCCGGTGTAATTGTGCGGATTGCCGTTATAGTCGACTGTCTCCGTCTTGCCCGTAACTGTTACTTCACGCGGCACAATGCGGTAGTCGACCGTGATCTTGTAGTTGAGATCGTTGTGTCCCTGATAGGTGATCTTCTCATTGGCAACGGTCGAATCCGACCCGTAGGTACGCGCACCTGCGCGCACGGCCGAATCGGTCGCCGCGTTCGTGACCGTGCCGTCCGCCGTATTGATGTCGGCATTGACGTTCGTCAGCTTCGTCGTGCCGAAGTTATGCGTGCCCGAGTCAATCACATGGTCGCGAATATAGTCGACCTCATCCTTGTCGAGCGCACGGCGCTTGAGGTTGCCGTCGTCAACGATCTGGAAGCCCGCCGTCGAGTTGAAAAACGCAGCATTATCGTCGCCGTAGGTGCGCGTCGAGTAGAACTTCAGCTCGGGCTGATACTTGTAGAACATGGCGTTCTTGCCGGGCGGAACAGGGAAGGCGCTGCGGTTGTTGTAGTCCACGCCGTATTTGCGGAACTCGAAGACGAGACCGTCGATCTCGTTCTCAACCGAATCCTCCGTATGCACGACATAACGCTGGCCGGGGTCGGTCTTGATGGCATTGGCGCCGCCCTTGTTCTTGAACGCGCCGCCCTGCGCCTCGATGACGACATCGGACGTGCCCGTGCCGACGATCTGTCCGCCGGGCGCAATCGTGACGTTGCCGCCGTCTTTGTTCGTAATGTTGATCGGCGCGTTATTGCCCGTGATCTTGCCCGTGACGTTCGTGCCGCCCTTCGTCTCGACGGAAACGCCTGCGGCGGACGTAATATTACCGAGATTCTTGATCTCGTTCGGTCCCGTGAGGTTGACGGAGCCAGCCTCGACTTCGAGCGTCGGCACGGACTGCAATACGCCCGTCGAGGTGACCGCGCCGTTCGTCTTGATGGCGACGGCATCGGCAAGCCCTTCGGGCAGGTTGACGTTGCCGACCTTGATATCTCCCGCATTCGTGCCGCCGATGCGGATCTTGCGGAAGCCCTTGCCGTCAGGGTTCTTGCGCAGAAGCCCCGTGCCGCTGAAAATGTCGGACGGCAGTGTAGAATCCGAAGCCGAACCGCCTGATCCCGGCGTGCCGAAGTTGAGCGTCTTGCCCGGCGTATAGGTGTCAAAGGACACGTCGCCGTGGCCCGTGATCGTACTGCCGTTCGTCGTGTTGAGCTTATCCGTCTGAATGGCGACATTGCCGTCATGATCGCGGTCGGCGCCGTCCGCATTGATATGCGCATCGTCGAGGTTGACCTCACGGCTGGCGACGGTATAGTCCTGACCGTGTGTATTGATCGTGCCCGAGAGGTTGACGCCGCCCGCTCCGCTCGAAACCGCCTGCTGGATGTTCACGTGGAACGGCATGTCGATCACGCCGCTCTGATAGAGACGTCCGGTGCCTCCGCGGTCGCCGATGTTGATGATCTCATACTCCCAGAACTGACGGTTGTTGCCGTTGAAATACTTGTCGAGCAGCGAGAGCTTCGCCGGATCGTTTACACTGCCGCCGAGCTTGACATCCCGATTGGACGACATCGGCAGGATGTTGAGCGCCTTCGTACCCTTCATCTTGCCGCTCAAGTCGATCGCATCGGTCTTGAGCGTGAGCGCACCCGTCCCCGTATCGACGGAGCTTCCCGCAGCGGTCGTCAGATCCTTCGACGCGAGGGCAAAGTCATTGCCGTTCGTCCGAATATTCGCCGAGCCGTCGAGCGTCATCGAGCCTGCCGTCTTGCCGGAGCGGATCGTCGTCGGATCGACGAAGTTCAGATTGCCGCCGACCTTCGTCGCGCCCGTCGCATCTTCGCGCCCGAGATAGACATGCTTGAAGCCGTCCTTGATCTTGTTCCCGCCAAAGAGATTTTCGGGCAGATTCAGGCCCGTGTCCGCCGTGCCGACGTTGAGGTTCGTAGCGGCATTCGCCTGCTGTATGGTCAAATTGCCCTTGCCTTCGACCGTCTTGTCGAAGGTCATGGAGTCCGCAGAGAGGACGATGTCGCCCGCCGTGCCGCCGGACTCACCCGCCTTGACGCCCGTGATCGTGCGCGAGGGGATGGATGCGCCCGCCGGCGTCGTGATCTCGCCGATCGTCAAGGCGTTCGACTTGACCTTGACGGAGAGCGCGTCTGCCGCAAGTGTGCCGATCTCGTTCGCCTGTTCGAGTGCGATATTGCCGCCGAGCGCGGCGAGCTTCGTCGTCTTGATCTTGCCCGCCGTCTGGTTTGCCGCCGTCTGTGCGTTGACGGTCAGTGTTTTCCCTGCCGCAACGGTCAGATCACCCGCAAAATTGATCGTATTCGCCTGCAGCGTCACGTCCTGCGTGAGCGAAGAATTTGCCACATTGATCGTGCTCTGCTTGTCCTTATCGAGACGGCCGATGCTGTAATGCGAGAAGTTCGGGCCGAATACATTCGTAAACTTATCATTCGTCAGCTGCAGGTCGCCCGCCGCTCCGTTACCGAGACCGATGGTCTTCGTGCCGTCGTAGGTGCTGATGCCGAGTGTTCCCGTGCCCGTAACGGACGGACTGCCACTGCTCGGAGTGAGGTTCGCGATGCTGTTCGTATAGAGGTTCAGCGCACTGCCCGCACCAATATTCATTTTGCCGCCGGTCGGGTTCTCGATAGATCCCGTCGTCAGCGTCACATTGTAGGGCTTGCCCGATCCATCCGTGCCGACTTTGAGACCACCCGCACCGATGGTCACCTTGCCCGTCTCCGCCGTTTTGACGACGACGCGGTTGTTTGCCTCAAGGCCGTCGATCGTGACTGTCTGGCTGCGATTGTCGCCGAGAACGAGTTCGGCAAATTGATTGCCGAAAAGCTTGCCGTTGAGCTGGTCGCTCGTGATGTGCAGCCCAGCGCCTGTCGAAGAGTTATTGAGCGTCAGATCGCCCGCCGTCTTGCGCGTAATGACGAGTCCGCTCTTGCCGACGATGTTCGTCGTATTGTCGTCCGCCGTCGGGGTGACGATCTCATTCGTATGCACGCGCAGAGCGCCCTGCGTATCTGTGCCGGAGTCGAGCTGGGCGCGCGCGTCGAGCTGCACCTTGTTGCCCGCCACATCGACCCAGACGGGCGTGGAGCCGGGAGCGACCTGCACCTTGGCGTCCTCGTTCAGTACGACATCGCCGCCGCGGGCATTGAGCGTCGCCTGTGCATAATTGCCCTCGACCTTCAGTGCAGCGCCCTGTTCGAGATGGATGTTGCCGCCCGTATTGATATTGATTTCTGCGCCTTCGCTCTTCTGTGTCGCACCTTCCCCCTTGACGTGGACGGTCTTGCCCTGCTTGACGGTAAAGCCGCCCGTAATGACCGATGCGGGATCATGCCCCGGTATCGAAGGTTCCGTGCCAATCGTGAGCTTCGTTCCCTTCCCCGCGATGGTGAGATCATCGCGCACCTCGACGCCGAGCTTGCCCGACGCATTGATGGACTTGTTGACCGTACCGCCGTAGAAGTAAAGGTGCTGATCGCCCGCGACATCGAAGCCGCCGAATCCGTCGAGCACGTCATTGATCGTGTGGTAAGAAATGCGATAGCTATTGGTCGGAACACCGACGGCATCGTCCTTGATATAGATATCCTTGCCCGAGGGAACACCGCTGGTCTTGACCTTGCCATCCTTCTGACCGAGGATCTTGCCATGCCCGAGGTCAAGCCCGCCCGAGAGGTCGAGGTCGAGATTCTTGACAGCGAGCGTATCGGACGCCGTCGGCAGTTCTGCCGTATGCGCCTTGATTTTCATGTCGGACTTACCATCCGCGCCCGCCTTCGTCGCGCCCGTCAGCGTGACCTTGCCCGTGGTCTCGATGTCCGACGGCTTCTTGAACGTTGCGCCCTTGATATTGACATCGCCCGTCTGCGTCGCGCCGCCGATCTTGATCTTGCCGTAATTCGCATTGTTGATGTTCCAGTCGCCCGTGCCCGTGCCGACGTTGATGGTCTGCGACTTTGTCGCCTTTTCTAGCGTGAGCTTCTTGCCGACGTTGACCTTGTTATTTCCGAGGTCGAGGTCGTCGGCTTCGATCTTCGTGTCGTCCGTGGAGTTCAGCTTGCCCTCCACCGTGAGTTTCTGCCCCGCCGCCATCTGGATGTCCGTCGATTTCGTCTTGAGGCCGTCGACGTTCTTCGCAGGATTTACCGTGCGGTCTTCAACGACGGCGACCTTCATGTGGACGTTGTTCTTGAGCTTCAAACTGCCGTCCGACATATCGGCGGCAATGTTTGAAATCGCATTCGGCTGCGTACCGAGATTCATCGAGCCTTTGCCGAGGAGCAGCAGATTGCCGACCGAAATGGGCGCACTCTGGGAAAGCCCATCGCCAAGCGTCGTGCCCGGAGCATCGGCATGGAGCGCGAGCGTATCCGTCGCCGCACCGTTGATCGCGCCCGTGATATTGATTTTCCCCTGCGTCAGGATGCTCGTATACTTGGGCAGATTGCCGCTCGCGATGCCCGCGATGGTCGCCGTGCCGACATTCTCCTTCGTGCCGATGGCGACGTTGTAGAAATTGCCCGCCTTGAGCTTGCCGAGACCTGCATCCGAGACGAGTGCGCTCGATCCGCCGACGGTGAAATTACCCGCCGTCTTGGGCTGAAGGGCAAACGTGCCCTTCGCATTGCTGTCGGCAAACGTGACATTGCTCCAGTTCGTGACGCTGTCCGTCACCATTGTCATCGTGCCCGTACCCGCCGCGAGGTTTGCGCCCGCAGCAAAGTCCACGGCGTTCGCCTTGAACGTCGTGTTCTTGTTGCCCGTATTCGAGAGCGTTCCCGAGAACTTCACCGTTGCGCTCGACTCAACCGTCAGAGGCGCTTTGACATCGGCTGTACCGATCTCGACGTTGCCCGTATTCGCGCTGCCGATCTGGATTTCGCCCGTGCCCGAGTTGATGAAGTCGAGGTTCGGCAGTTCGAGATCGGCGGCACTCGAAGAGCCGACAGCGATCGTCTTGCCCGCTTGTCTAGTCTCAACCGTGACCGCACCGTTTGCACTCGAAAGAGTGCCCTGCGCTCCTGCGGGGAGCGTCAGCGCATCCGTCTTGAGATGGATCGTGCCGCCGGCCGTCGACACCTTGCTCGCCGTGTCGAAATTGACCGCCGCCGCTTCGAGCGATGTCGCCGCCGCGCCCGTCGATTTGACCTCAGCATTCGCATCGAGCTTGAGCGTGCCGCTCGCCTTGAGCTTCAGCGCGCCCGCTGCGTTTGTCATGCCGTACGCGCCGACCTTGAGATCGCCCGTGACGTCGATATCCGCACCGCCCGTTGTCGTGGCAAAGCCCACTTCTTCGCCGATTGTGAGATTCGTGGCGTTCTTGAGCACAATCTCCTTCGCCTTGCCGTCGAGCTTGCCGAGGAGATTTGCGCCCGTGAGACTGACCTTCGCATCGTCCGCTTCGAGCAGGAGCGAGTCCGCCGTGAGGACGCCCGCGCCTTCGATGGCGTTTTCCGAGCCAAGCGTCAGTGTACGACTTGGCGAGACCGTGACTGCGCCGCCGACCGTCAGCTTGCCCGCGCCCGTGTAGATATCGAGGTGGCGGTCTGCCGTCACGCCGCCCACCTTGATATCCGCCTTCTGATTTTCGTCGCCGACAATGTTCCGGCGGAACCCCCGTATCTTGCCCGCGCTCGTAAAGGTATCGCCCGCAAGGTCAAGCCCGCCCGACCCCGTGCCGAAGTTGATGGTCTTGCCCTCCGTGAGCGTCCGGATCTGCGCTGTGTTTCCGACGATGCCGGTCCCCGTGATCGTGCCGTCCAGTGCAATCGAATCCGTGCGCAGGTCGACATTGTTCGCCACAATGTTCGATGTGCCGCTGATGTCAATGCCCTTGCCACTCTGGGACTTGCCGACGATCGTGACCTTGCCCGTGCCCACACGGATCTGCGTGCCCGCGAGCTTGACGCCCGCCGCCGCCGTCGTCGTGCTGCCCGCCATCTCGATACTGCCGTCGCCGCTCCAAGAGGTTGTGCTGATCGTGGCGCTTCCGAGATCGATGCCGGAGACGCCTGTGTTCGGCGAGTTCGCAAAGCCTATGCCGTTCTCGGTCAGACCGCCGCCGAGCTTGACATTGCCGCCGCGCGTCTTGATCTGCACGCCGTCTGCCACGCTGATATTGCCGCCCGCACGGTGGTTCGTATCGGAGAGGACGTCGAGATGGAGCGCGCCCGCCGTCGAGGTGATATTGGCATTGATGCTGATGTTGCCCGTCGCCTTCAAGGTCAGCGTCGCGTCGCCGCCCGCCGTCTTATTGATGGCGTCCTGCACCTTGATGAAGTTATCATTGTTGCCCGTCAGATTCGGTGTCTGGATGGTTACAGATGTACCACTGTTCAGCGAATTGGTGACGGTCTGTACGTCCGCCTGAGAGCCGGCTTCGGGATCGCCCGCCGCACGCGTCTTGACCTCAATATCGCCGGGATCGATCAGCCATTTGCCGCCCTTGCCCGCTTCAGATGAAGCATTGACTGCGCCTGTGATCTGCACCTTCTTGCCCGAGGTCTCGACCGCGCCGCCCGCGCCCGTGCCTGCACCGCGTGCCGTGATCTCGCCCGCAAAGCGCGTCATGCCGTCCGACCAGACGGCGACCGTGCCGCCCGCGCCGCCGTCTGCCGTCGCATCTGCACGCACCGCCGCGCCGCGCTCGATCGTGACATTCTTCGCGTGCGCGAGGTCGCCCGCGCCCTGCCAGCCACCGCCGATCTCGACCGTGCCGGCTTTCGCGCCGCTCACGTCCGTCACGCTGCCCGCCGCCAGACGCACATCGTTTGCCGTAATGCGCACACTGCCCGCCGCCCCGTCAAGGCTCGCGGCACGCACGATGCCCTCCTGATTGACCGCCGAGCGCGTCAGTGCGTCGCCCGTCGCTGCGGACATGAAGACGAGGCCTCCGTCCGCTTCGACGAGACCTTTATTCGTGACTGCCTGTTCCAGTGCCGCCGTGGTCGGCACAACGGACACCTTGCCATCGCCGTTAAAATCAATCGTCACGGCTTCACCCGCCGCAAGCACCGCTGCACCCTTACGCGCAACAATAACGCCCTCGTTCACGACATCCTTGCCGAGCAGGGCGACCGTTCCCTCATTCTGAGCGATGAGAGAGGCACGATTGATAACTTTTCCGTCATTCGGCGTGCCGATAAAGGCGTATTTGCCCGCCATAAAATCGGCATTTGTAATATTCATCGTAGACGCAAGAATCGAGCCGGCATTCACCTGAGCACCGGGTGCAAAGAGAACGCCCGCCGGATTCACGAGAAAGACGCGCCCGTTCGCCTGCAGCGTGCCGAAGATCTCCGACGGATTGCTGCCGATCACGCGGTTGAGCAGCGCCGCCTGTGCGCTCGGCTGATAGATGTTCACGCGCTCGCCCGCGCCGATGTTGAACGAGTTCCAGTTGATGACGGCGCTCTCCGTCGCCTGTCGAATCGCCATCTCCGCCTGCGTCTGCGCAATCTCTGCCGCCCCCGCTGCGACCGTTCCTCCCTGCGGCAGGGCGTAAGCCTCCTGCGCGCCACCGATCATCAATGCACCCGCAGCCAAAATGCCGACACCGCTGTGCAGACTTTTCCGCAGCATACTGCGACGCTGTTTCCTCATCATGCTCATAGTAGTACCCTTTCGTCAAAAACGCTCAACCCATACTGCAGTGTATCTTCATTGTTCTTCTACACTCAGAAGAATTTATAAATCTGAAACCAGAATCGCCCGCTGCGGTCCGTATCCGAAACAGCATCCTCCGGGCCGATCTTCCATGCGTAATGTGCGCGCGCAACCCAGTTCGCCTGATTGCTCCAATTCACGCCGACGCCTGCGCCGTAGAGGCTGCGCCCTGCGGCTCCCACATAGCCCGCCGGAACGTTGTGGTAGGCATTTACATGTCCGCCATCGACAAATGCGATCAGCTGCCATACATTCTCATCGCCCTCGCGTGTCGGCAGATTCCAGCGCAGCTCCGAAGTCCAGCGCCAGCCGTCATCGCCCGATGCCTCGCCGACCGGATAGGCGCGTACCCCATGCGGTCCTCCGAGCGAGAACTTCTCCGATGAGTCGAGATTCTTCATCGCCCACTGCCGCTGATAGCTCAGATAGAGGGAGACACGTTCACTGACATGCTGAAGGCGCGTCAGTTCGAGGTTCCACTTTCCGAAGTGCCCTGCTGTCCGCGCCGTCCCCGCATCGTATACGCGCTGGCGTTCATCGTCAATCGAGAGATCTCCATGCGTATAACTCAGAGAGAACGTATTTTTTCCGCCCGTCCAGAAGCGATCCAGACTGTCTCCATTGATGCCGTACACCCAGTTGCGCGCACTTTTCGGATTGCTGTACGCCATGCTCTTTGCCTCATCATCAAGGCTCTTCATGTCAAAGCGAATCGTCCCATAGACGTTCACATCGCGGCTGCGCTTAAAATTATGCTGAAAGTGCAGACTCAATGTCTCTGCCGTACCCGTATAGCCAAGCGCGGTGAACGCGCCGCCGAGTGAATAGTGCGAGCGCGCATAGCTGATGCCAACGCGCTCCCCCTGCTTTGCAATCGGTGTCATATACGATGCCGAGCCGGACCACATGCCGCCGTTCGACACAACACCGCCCACCGAGAGGAGATCCCCCTCGCGGAAGGGACTCGCATAGTTGACAAAGGCACTGTACTGATAACGCCCCGTATGACGATAGCCGCCGTTGTCCACGCCGACATACCCCCACATACGGTGCCCCTTGTTCTTCACGTTAACGACGAGATCCGTCGTCCCCTGTCGGCTGCCCGCCTTGATCTGCGTATTCGTCTCGACGCGCGAGAGATCGTTCGTCAGCCAGACGCCGCGATTAAGCGTACTTTTTTTCACAAGTTCGCCCGAGCCAATGCCGATCTCACGTCGAATCGCAGTTTCGTGGAGATAGGATGTATTATTGACAACAATATTGTCATAGCGCCCCGGCACGATCGTAAAATTCACAACGCCGTCCTTGAAATCCTGCGGCGCAAGATAGGCAAATGCAACGAAGTAGCCCTTCGTGTGCAGATATTTTGTGATCTCCTCCGCCTGCGCCTCAAGCTGCGTCAGCGTCGCCTCCGTATGGCGATGTGCTGCGAGCACATCCGCCAGCTCCGCCTCTGTCACCGGATTCTCACCCGAGAACGTATAGCGTGCGACCCATATACTCTGTTCTGTCACAGTGTTTGTTTCTTCGGCAGAAGCAGGAAAAGAACCGACATTCATTGCTGCACACAGCGCAATAAAAAAGCGCGCGGTGTGTCTTCCAACACGCTGCACACCTTCACAGTTCTTATTCTTACGTTTCCTCATAGATTCACGAGCCTCCGACAGTCTGATGATATTTCTATCTTGTAGGTATTATCGTTTATTTGCATGATATCTTAACATATACATGACCATATTCCTAGATTTATGTGTTCTATTTATATATTTTCATACAAAACTAATATGAATAATACTCTTCTTCGCATTAAAAACCGCCTCCCCTTGCAGAAAAGCGGTTTATCACAAGGATTTTCGATAAGCGGCAACGTGTAATATAATCAGAGCCGACGCCGAGCCTCATAGTATTTCTTCTTCTGTGTGGACATATTTTCGACCAGGACACGACATTTTAACCATCCCAGCTTTGTTTCAATACTACGCTGCAATTTGGATAAAATCATCTTCTCCCCCATTCTTTTCGTCGAAAAGTCCCCCGTAAGAAAAAGGATGATATGTATCTCCGGAATCCTCCCCAAATCCAATCGCTCAGGGATTCCATTCCATTCATTATGGATATAGTCTGTATCTTTTTGGCGCATAGCACCAACCAGACAGGCAAGAGACATGGTAACTTTTTGTGCCACCTCAATATCAACACTGTCCCGATTCTCCGTATTCACTGCTGTTGCTGTTGTATCGCGTTTTCTATTATTTGGAACGATCCTCCAGCGATTATTCGGTTCATCCCCTTCACAATCTTTAATCTCCATAAAGAGAAGTTGATTTTTGCGAACAGCTATAACATCTACGCCCTTCGCCCCATCAAATTTAACAAATTTATTTCGATAAAAAGAGGTATCATCAAATTTGACAGGACTGTATTCCTCTGTAAACGCAATATCCAGTTTCCCTTCAGTTATAATCTTGGTAAAAGCTGTCCTGCTCGCGGTCATAAATGGCATCAAACTCCTCCATAACGGCATTGTGCTGCAGATCGCTTACAAAATCGGCAATTTCCGCACAAAGCTGCCCGGTATCGTCATCACGATAGAGCGAGAAAAATTTTATATCTGACACTTTTCCCTCTCTTGCGAGTAAATCAAATGCCTGCTGAACAAAGTAGCTGTGCGTACTGACAAAGATCTGTACCCCCATATACGCCAATTCACGCAACGCCTTTGCAATCGGCCAGATCATTTTGGGATTCATATTACATTCCGGCTCATCCCAAAAGATAACGCTGTTCTTGTTCAAACTGTCCGACTGTATCAGATACATGATTGTCGCCAGTTTACGGTATCCCTCTGAAACAAGTCCCATCTCGAACTTTCCGGCACCGTTTACATTGAGATAAAACTTCTTATCTTTCTGCACAACATGCCCGTTCAATATGCTTTCGAATTTTTCTAGAACAATGTTCTGCTCTTTCTTATTTGAACCTTTCTTCAACGGCTTTTCAAGCAAATAACAGAGGTCGGCATAGGTCTCCTCAAACGCTATTTGATAGTCTCGGTACAGAGAACCAAAATTCTCCGCAGAGGAAATAATCTCCTTGGGTGGAATGTAGACCGGATCGGACAGCATTGATGATAATTCAGCATCATAATCAAGATCCATGCGATTTTTTTGACGGCTTGTAAATCCAAACGCAGCTTTCTTTTGATTAAAAAACCGGATTTCTACATCTGTCCTGTTCACGCCCTGCTGACGACTAACCAGTCTTCCAATCCAAAACTCATCTGGGCGAAAGACTCCTTGAAATTTACTGACGAAATGCTGTACGTTTGTATCCGTGCTGACATTACGCTCTTTTCCCGCCATCACCATCGCTTTGAGGGAGGCATAGAGCAGTTTCAACAATGCGGTTTTCCCCGTAGAGTTTTCACCGCAGATGACATTGATGCCCTTGGAAAATTGGAGTTTTAGATCGTGAAATATCATGAAATTGGAGAGGTTCAGTTCCACAATTTTTGCATCATGATCTTCCACATTTATTGTCTTTGTACCCATAGGCGCCTCCACATCTGCACTTATCTCAATACAATTATAATTCTACACAGTGCAAATAACAAGCGTATGTGAAACAAAACACACAACCGTACGCATAAATAGGAAAGAGCCGCCCTCCCTCGCGGGAGAGCGGCTCTCATATCCGATAGAAACCGAATTACTTCAGCTCAACCGTTGCGCCAGCCTCTTCAAGCTTCTTCTTGAGCTCCTCAGCCTCAGCCTTGGCGATGTGCTCCTTGACCGGCT
>ERZ773099.343-NODE-343-length-40979-cov-6.553831_pt1 | contig 40979 bp, 38 predicted proteins | sample MGYA00511120_ERZ773099 | MGnify/ENA primary metagenome ERZ773099 (study PRJEB29015, sample SAMEA2738012) | human oral metagenome | biome: human oral; feature: human-associated habitat; material: dental | place: China | collected 2104 ... | reverse complement strand
CCTGCGACCCCCTGGTCCCAAACCAGGTACTCTAGCCAAACTGAGCCACACCCCGAAAAATTTACCTTAATATATTTAATTAACTTCTTGGCACATAGGGTATTATACTTAAGACAAGCCCTTATGTCAAGGGCTTTTTAAGTATTTTTTTTAATTATTTCGATAAATCTATTACCGTTTTTTCTTCATCAAGAAATTTCAATACAGTATTTATGGTATCTGAGGCATCTATATCCATAATCATATAAGTGCCCGTATTGCCTCTCTGTCTAGGATATGAGATGCTTCCCGGATTTAATATTATAATCCCGTCTTTATTCTCATAGTGAGGCACATGTGTATGCCCATACATTACTATATCGTATCCCTTTGACAGTGCCTCGTTTCTTAAATGCTGCGTCCCTGCATACACGCCGTGTCTGTGCCCATGTACGAGCAGGGCTTTATATTTCCCAAGCCTCACTTCCTTTTTTTCATCAAGTGTATTGGCAAAATCATTATTGCCCTTTACAGTAAGAAAAGCGGTTCTGACACTTAACATCTGAGCGATTTTCTTTTCGCTCCCTACGGTATCTCCAAGATGTATCAGCATATCAAAAGGGGCTTCCTTATCAATTACCTCTTTTAAAACCTCATCCTTCCCATGTGTATCGCTTGCAATCAAAATCCTCATAAACTTACATCAACCTCTCTGCAAGCAAATCTCTCATCTGCCTCAAAGCCTTTCCTCTATGGCTTATTTTATTTTTTTCCTGAAGACTTAGCTTAGCACAGGTCTTTTGATATTCGGGAACATAGACTATAGGGTCATAACCGAAGCCCTCAGTGCCTGAAGCCTCATGTGCTATACTTCCCTCAAGTGTAGCAGCAGTATGCAGCACCTCTCCATTTTTTAGTATGCAGCAGATAGAGCTTACAAATCTTGCACTTCTCATATTTTCAGGCACACCTTTAAGAAGCTCCAGAATATGCGCATTTTTAAATTCATACGAAGTATTTTCTCCCATATACCTTGAAGAAAATACTCCCGGTTTTTTTTCAAGGTAATCTACTTCAAGTCCTGAATCATCAGCCATCACCACGCATTTTGCCTTATCATAGACCGCTCTTGCCTTAATATAGGCATTTTCCTCAAAAGTGCTGCCAGCTTCCTCAATGTCTATATTTATACCGGCCTCTTTCATACTGATTATCTCATAGTTTGAATCTTTAAAAATCTCTTTAATTTCCCTAAGCTTTCCCTGATTGGAAGTAGCGAAAATTATCTTTTCCATATATTTTAAACAACTCCATTAAAAATATTTTATTATTAAAATCCCTTAATATCTTTTTGTTTTAGGAGGCTTGGCTCCCCTGTACTGATAAAAATAAGCCTTCATCATGCCATTATAGATTTTTCTGTTTTTATCAGCCTTACGTCCTAAATATTTCTGAGCATCTTCCCATGCACTTATAATATACATAGACCATTCATCAAGCTGTGCATATCTTTCACCAAGTATTTTATATAATTTCGGCAATTCATCTTTCTGTCCTATTCTCTCACCGTAGGGCGGATTAGTAATTATAAAACCATACTTTTTTGCATGTGAAAGCTCACTTACATTTCTTTCCTGAAAGTGTATTTTATCTGCAACACCGGCAAGCTGTGCATTTGACCTTGCAGCCTTAAGTGCCTCCTTATCAATATCAAAGCCTTGAATATCAGGCTTTACCTTGCCATCTATCTCACTTGCCGCCTCATCCCTGGCATCCTCCCATAAACCCTTATCAATAATATTGTCCCAGGATTCTGCCAAAAAATTTCTATATAATCCCGGAGCTACGTTCATAGCAATAAGGGCTGCTTCTATCACAAAGGTTCCGCTGCCGCAAAAAGGGTCAACCAATATTCTGTCAGCCTTCCAAGGAGTAAGCATGATAAGCGCCGCTGCAAGAGTTTCGGTAATAGGTGCCTTGACAGTCATAGTTCTATAGCCTCTTTTATGCAATGACTGACCGCTGGTATCAAGTCCAAGCGTTACTGTATCATTTACTATACTCACTCTAAACGGATAAGCTGCTCCATCTTCATTAAACCAGCTCATATTAAACACGGACTTAAGTCTTTCCACCATAGCTTTTTTTATAATGGACTGGATATCGGAGGGAGAAAAAAGCCTGCTCTTTACAGAAGTTGCCTTACTGACCCAGAATTTTCCGTTTTTCGGTATGAACTCCTCCAGTGCAAGCCCCTTTGTTGCTTCAAAAAGCTCATCATAGGTCTTAGCCTTAAATTCGGCAATATTTATCATGACTCTTTCTGCCGTCCTTAAATAAAGGTTGGCACGAGCTATAGCCTCGTCATCACCTGTGAAATAAACTCTTCCGTCCGTTGTTCTGGTTACCTCATAACCTATGTCTGTAATTTCTCTCTTTAAAACAGCCTCCATGCCGAAATGGCAGGGGGCGTAAAGCTCATAAATTCTAGGCAAATTCCAACTCCTTTATTACCTCACCCTCATTCTCAAGTGAATAAATAGTAAACTTCCTCTCATCCAGTACTGCGTAGGATGGCGGATTGCCTCCCTTTGGTATAGAAGTGGAGCCGGGATTAAGTATATAGATCTCATTTTCCCGCTTCGCTACAGGCAGGTGTATGTGACCAAAGATAAATACCTCTCCTTTATTTATAGGAGGAAGGTTTTCAGGACTGTAAATATGCCCATGTGAAGCTATAAAGGTTATGCCATTTAATACATAAACCGAATAATCCGACATGATGGGAAAATCAAGCACCATCTGGTCAACCTCTGCATCACAGTTCCCTCTTACTGCATATATCTGTTTTTTATATTTATTTAATATCTCAATCACCCTTTTAGGAGCGTAATCCTTCGGCAAATCATTTCTTGGACCATGGTACAGTAAATCTCCGAGCAGTATAAGCTTTTCTGCACCTGATTGTTCAAATTTCTTCACAAGCAGCTCTGCATAATAAGCCGAGCCGTGTATATCTGAAGCTATAATATATTTCATAAATTTTAAACCTTTCTCTTCCATAAATAACTAAATACATTGCAAACATCCGCTTTATTGAGAAGTATAGTAAATAATTAATATACTTCACCTGATAAGTATAGTTAATAATATAAATGCTGTCAATATTTCTAAAAAGAGAAAACTTCTTAGAAATAAGCCTTATATCACGCTATTGCCAGCAAGGTATCAGCGATTCCTTTTTTTCATCCCTGCAGTATTTTGCCAGCTCCTCGCACTCTGCCGCCTGTGCAACCTCTTTAGCCCATTTTGCATTTTTATCCTCCGCTCTCACTGTGAAACCTAATGCATAGCTTTCATTATCCTTTGCACTGCAAAGATATTCTCCACAGGGCAGCCCTGCCTCAAGCATGCGTGTCGCCTCAAGGCATACGGCATCCACCTCATTAATTGACTGTGTAAGGATAGAGCTTTCAGCCTCAATAAAATTAAAATTATGCGGATTGCTCTTGATATCATAAATACTTGGCCAGGCAACTCCTTCATTAACTTCGATAAGTCCATAATCTCTAAGCAGGTTTAATCCCCTGGATTGATTTTGGGCATCACTGCAAATCACTATTGCCGCTCCGTCAGGAAGCTCCCCAAGGCTTTTCCACCTGTTTGAATACATCGCAAAAAGTGGAAAATAAGTTTTTGGCTGAAGCAGTACAAAATCTGTCCCTTTATTTCCATTATAGCTTTGCAGATTTATCTCAGACTGGCACCAGCTAATATCTATATCTTTTTTGGCAAGTGCATCATTAAGCTTTACAGCATCCTTAAAGCTGCTGTCTTTTACTGTATAGCCAAGTGCTTCAAGCTGAGATTTTATAATGGCAAACTGCGCTTCGCCTTCGGCTATTACTCCTATTTTTATAATTCTGTTTTTATGAGCTTTAACTGAATTCAGCTTTGAAGCCTCTGCCTTCCGCTCCTTATTGGACTGTACAGTATTGTTTTTATTTTCTGCACCATTCCCATTGCCTGCACAGCCTGTCAATATGATAAGTAATCCGATTATCAGCCAAAAATCCAAATTCCTTTTCATTTTAAAATTTCTCCTTTAAATAAAAAATAATACTAATCTACCTTACTGTAAGCCTCTGCATATGTCAACAAAAACCTAATCTAAAAACATAAATAAAAATACACGGCAGGAAATCCTATAGGATTTCCTGCCGTGTATTTTTCACACCACCAAAAACAATATTATTACCGCTTGCCTTATTACTTACGCAGCATCAAAATATTTATCTGCAATAAAGCAGTCAGCTTATTTAATTTAAGCAACCGATTATATCAAAATTGCATACTGTCCTAATAAACTAATCAACAATTGCATAAAATAATCTCCTCTCTGTTTTCTCTATATTAAATACTGCCTAAAAATCTCTCAGCCTGCTTTTTAAGCAGTTCCCTCTCAGCTTCTGAAAGAATGAGCCTGTTGATCTGAAAAGCTTCCATACAGAGTGCTACACCGGTTTCATCTTCCGCTACAACCTCAGTGCGTATAAAACTTAAGAGCTCCCTGAGCTTATGGCGTGCGCCGGAGGCGGCTGATTGCCCTGCGGCTCCGCTTACAGCGGTCTTTTTACCTGATATAGCTGAGGCTCCGCCAAAATCTCCCTGTTTAAGAGGTCTTGACAGCCAGTCCAGCAAGTTTTTCAGCAATCCCGGATAGCTTGAATTATATTCAGGAGTTATAAACCACACTCCATCAGCACTTTCAACCTCTCTGCGCACACGCTCTACCTCTTTTGGAGCCGGGAACTCTATATCCTGATTCATATAAGGTAAATCACTAAACGAAAGATAGGAAACCTCAGCTCTGTCATTTATAAGTTTTTCTATTTCCTGTGCAAGTTGTCTGTTAAAAGAATTTTTTCTTAAAGAGCCGACAACAAGCAGTACCTTCTTCGCCATGAATTATATCTCCTCCTTTTTATCTCTGATTTCTTATGGAAATATTATAACACAATTTCTTGATTTTGTCCAGTATAATTTTAAAAAATATTATTTTATACAATTAGTATAGTAGATTTTAACTGTAAAATATTAAATATAGCTTATAAAAAACATAGTTTTCACAATATTATGCCTAACTATCAGCATGTTATAGCTTAAATTCTATCATAATCATTATGCACTACACACTGACATACCTAAATTATCCTCTTCTTTCTTTATTTAATATTATTACATATAACCAAGTGCTTCTTCTTCAGTCATCCAGAAATGTATTCCATGTGATGAATCCAGCCACCTGTCCTCACCGAATCCGTCCGCATATACAGTTTCACCAAGCTTATAAACAAAATTTCCGTCAACAAAGGATATTGCCTCTTTATAAAATCCTGTCCCGTCAAGGTCGGATATTGCCACTACTATAGCTTTGTCACATCTGCATGCCCCCGAGGTGCCGGAGCTTCTTTTTGCATCTTTAGGGATTAAAAGCTTAACCAGTCTGTCATTAAAGCATTTCTTATAAGCATAAAAATAGCCTGCCTGCGGGCATGAATGCCTGAAATGTACCGTATTCTCATCATGTATCAGCCCTCTTAAATCGGCATCGCTAAGCAGGGCTTCTGAAAACACCGCCCCCCTGCAGTCAGTTTCAGCCAGACAGCAGCCTCTTAAATCGGCACCGAATAATGAAGCTTGTTTAAAGGATGAGCCTTTAAAATCTGTATTTCTAAACTTGGTATGCTCAAGAAGTGAATGATTAAAATTACAGTTTCTAAAGCTGATATTATTAAAATCTCCCCAGGATAAATCCAGCTTAGACAAATTCATATTGTCGAGCTTCATATCTGAAAGCTTTATATCTGAAAGCTTTATTTTATCTGAGCCAGCTTTATTTACTTCATGTAATACGTTTACTCTGCTGATAAATTCTTCTTTTGAAAGCTTCATATAAAATACCTCCTAAAAATTCAGCCCCAAATCTATGCAAAATTAGATTTGGAGCTGAAATATAAACTATGCTTCCGATAAAAAGTCTAAAGCATACTGAACATATAATGCCGTGCCTATCTCAAGTGCATCCTCGTCCATCTGAAAACGCTCATGGTGGTGCGGGAAGTTGGCTTCCTTTGCATCATTTCGGATTCCTACAAAGGCAAAGCAGCTTGGCACTCTGTCGGCGTAATAAGCAAAGTCCTCCGCCGCTGAAGTTTTTTCCATGAGATAAACTCCATCTTCTCCAAGAATTTTTACTACAGAAGCTCTTGCTCTTTCTGAAGCTTCCGGAGCATTAACTGTAGGAGGAGTTTTTTTCTGATAATCAAGCTCAATCTCCGCTCTGTAGGCGGCAGCAGTATTTGAAGCAACTCTTTCAATCTTCTTATCAATATCTTTCCAAATATCCTTATTAAAGCATCTTACAGTACCGCTTAACACCGCTTTATCAGGTATTACATTAAACCTGGTTCCTGAATTAAAGGTTCCGACGGTGATTACTACCGGCTCAAGCGGATTCATCTCGCGGCTTACTATAGGCTGGAGATTCATTACAACAGCCGAGCCGGCAACTATAGGGTCAATAGTCTGGTGAGGCATAGAACCATGACCTGACGAGCCCTTTACAGTAAGGGTGTAAAAATCAGCAGAAGCCATTCTGGGACCTGCTTCAACAGAAATCTTGCCTACCGGCACATCGCTCCAAAGATGTATTCCAAACGCTCCGTCAACCCCTTCGAGCACATTGCCCTGCTCAATCATCATTTTTGCTCCCTCAGCTATTTCCTCAGCCGGCTGAAAGCATAAAACTACGGTTCCCGACCATGAATCCTTAGTTTCATTTAAAAGCTTTGCTGCGCCTATCAGCATGGAGGTATGTCCGTCATGTCCGCAGGCATGCATTTTGCCGGGATTTTTTGAAACATATTCGTGAGTATTTTTTTCTTCAACCTCAAGTGCGTCCATATCGGCACGAAGCAATACTGTTTTTCCAGGAGCCTTGCCCTCTATTTTTGCAACTACTCCGGTATTGCATACCACCTTATATTTTATACCAAGCTTATCAAGCTCCTGTCTTATCTTTGCCGAAGTATCAAACTCCTTAAGAGAAGATTCCGGGTACATGTGGAAATGTCGCCTTAAGCTTATTATATAATCCGAAATATCATGCGCCGCCTGTCTTATATTCATCATTATATTCCTCCTTAATTTTTAATTTCATACCGGAAAATCCAGTAGATTATTTAAGCATTCCCGTAAAAATTCCTCCAATTATTACCGAAGCGATAGTAACTGAGGTAAAGCCTCCCACCAGCATTTTAGGCATCATTATCTGATTGAGATATTCCATTTTGTCCTTGTTGTCAGTTAATGAGTGTATTGCCTCTTCAGTGAGTACGAAGTTCGGCGGAAAGCCATAAAGTGCATTCATTGCTATTGATATTGACATAGGTATTGATTCACCAAGAATTTTTCCTGCTATAACCGCAAATATTACAAGACCTATAACTCCTATAAATATAACTCCGAATAAGGGACCTGCCACCTGAGCAAGCATCTGCGGAGTTGCATTTTTAAGACCGTCAAAGATAAATGCCATAAGCGCCAGTATGGTAAGACCGAAGCTGTTTGCTTTATTAAGCACCTGTCTGTCCAAAAAACCTATTTCGGTAAAGATTACGCCAAAGACAAGACAATACACCAGTGCATGTATACTGAAGCCTGCATTCATGCTTTTTAGAGCATTATTAAGTATTCCCGCTGTTTTTGCTGCCAGAAAAGCTACAAAAGCCAATTTAAGCAAAAGCATATAGGTAGTATTATATTTTTCCGGCATCGGCGGAAACAGCTTCTTTTTTTCAGCTTTTGCTTCTGCTTTGTTTGAAGGCTGATTTTTACTTGCAGAGCTATATTTTTTTAAAAGCTCCGTGCCTTCTTTTTTAAGCAATACGGCAGTAATAGGATAACCTACAAAGCCCTGTGCAACATATACTAAGATAGCAAGAACTGAAAGCATCTCCAGTCCGTTGTTTTTGGCAGCCTCCTGCATAAGCACCGCTGCAACTATGCCTCCGGTCAGCGGAGGTGCTCCAACGATAACCGTCTGGTACCCAAGCACTACACGTCCTACGGTAAGCAGTGCCGCCAATATTCCCAACACTCCCGCAATACTTATCAGCACCGTTTTCCATTGACTTAAAAGCTCTCTGATATTCATAAGACTGCCCATGTGAGTAATCAAAAGAAACATTGCCAGACCGGCAAAGGGCTGTCCAAATGCAGCCAGACTTACCATATCCTGCGGAAAAAATGTCCAGTAGCCAAGTAAAAACAGCACTGCCGTCACAAAAACTGACGGTATAAAGGCTTTGGTTTTCATAGATACCAGTTCACCCGCCACCATTGCTATAAGAATACATAGCACCGCTGTCATAAGTTCCATTTTCATATAAAATTCCCCCTGTTTTTATAAAATAAATGCCAAAAACATCGGTGTAATCTTATACAAAAATATCCCGCAAACACCGCACCCGGTTTTTAACTGTAATACAGTATGCTTTCAGTAATGATTTTGTATAGCTTTTCGATGTTTTATGATATAATATCCGATTTTTCACTTTAAAGCAATGCTTTATTAAATTAATATTTTATATTCTTTTTCTCAAATACAAAGCTTATCAGATTGTCTTTATAAACAAAACAAAACTTTATAATTCCCTGGTATTCCTGTATAAAGCTCTGTGATTTTCAAGCAAAGCGAACAGGATTGCCTGCATCAGACGAAGAATGTCCCCTTAATAAAAAACTAAAAAGCTATTGACTTTAATACTGCAAAGTGATAGAATACCAAAAATTATATTTCACAAGAGGTATAACTATGTTTAATACAATATTTAAAAATACATTAGCTAACTATTATTACTACTATACAGAATGCTCTGTCCTATAGACCGCTTAGCAGCTATGGGCGAGCAGTATTTTGCGTTCGCCCGTAAGTGTAGTAGTAAAAAACATACAAACCACTGTCGGGAAATACTCTGGCAGTGGTTTTTTTATTTATCAAGCTCATATATACAATATAGAGTGCACAAAGACTTTGGAGAGAGTCTATAAAAACTACTACTATTAATACAAGGAGGCTACACAGAAAAGCTGTGTAGAATAATGATTATGAAAGAAATTAAATGGATGTCAAATGAAAGTTTTCCGCTTGAGATGCATAAGGCGAGAGTAGTGCAGAAGCTTAATCTTCTGGAGCCTCAAAAAAGATTGGAAGCTATTAAAGAAGCAGGCTTTAATACTTTTCTCCTTAAAAACAGAGATGTATTTTTAGATATGCTTACAGACAGCGGGGTCAATGCAATGTCTGATAAGCAGCAGGCTGCAATGCTTCAGGCAGATGACAGCTACGCAGGTTCTGAAACCTTTTTCCGTCTTGAAGCGGCTGTACGGAAAATGTTCGGACAGAAATTCTTTCTCCCCGCCCATCAGGGAAGAGCCTGTGAACACATTATAGCAAAAAGCTTTGTCAAGCCTGAGCAGACTGTGCTGATGAATTATCACTTTACCACCTCCAAGGCTCATGTTGTCTTAAACGGCGGCAGGGTAGAGGAGCTTATAGCTGATGAAGGCAGAAATCTCAGCTCTGAAAATAAATTTAAAGGCAATATGGATATTAATAAATTGCAGCAAAGGATTGAGGCACTTGGAAGCAGCAATATAGCCTTTATCAGAATGGAAGCCGGTACCAACCTTATAGGAGGACAGCCCTTCTCCTTAAAAAACCTTAAGGAAATCAGTGATATTTGCAAAAAAACAGGTATTATACTTGTCGTAGATGCCAGTCTTTTAGCTGACAATCTTCATTTTATAAAGACTAGAGAGAGTGAATGCAGTCAGATGAGCATAAATGAAATCACCTTAAAAATAGGTGAACTGGCAGATATAATTTATTTTTCCGCCAGAAAACTGGGCTGTGCCAGAGGCGGCGGCATCTGTACCGACAATGAAACCTTATTTAAAAAGATGCAGGGCTTAATCCCGCTTTATGAAGGCTTTTTGACTTATGGCGGAATTTCGGTGCGTGAGATGGAAGCTATTGCAGTAGGAATTGAAGAAACTATGGACGAAGATATGATTTCACAAGGGCCTATTTTTATAGAGTTTATGGTAAAGGAACTGCTTAAAAGAGAGATTCCGGTAGTAACACCTGCAGGAGGACTCGGCTGTCATGTTAACGCAATGGAGTTTCTTAAGCATGTGCCTCAGAGCGAATACCCCGCCGGAGCTTTAGCTGCAGCTTTATTCATAGTGAGCGGTGTACGTGGAATGGAAAGAGGCACTCTTTCAGAGCAAAGAGAGGCAGACGGCAAAGAGCCGCTGGCAGAAATGGAGCTCTTAAGACTTGCTCTGCCAAGGAGAGTATTTACCGCTTCTCATATAATGTTTGTAGTTGACCGCCTGAATTGGCTTTACAAAAACAAAGAGCTTGTTGGAGGACTTGAATGGGTTGAAGAGCCTGACATTCTCAGATTTTTCTTTGGAAAGCTCAAGGCAAAGGGAAATTGGCCTGAAAGACTGCTGGATAAATTTAAGCAGGATTTTGCAGACAGCCTGTGATATAAAAATATAGCTCCAGAATTTCTTACTATTATATTTATTTTGCATTTATCTATTTCAATTATGGCTTGTAAAGGCTATAATATTTACAAAAATTCTGGAGGAGGATTTTATGGTATGTAAACAATGCGGAAAATACAACCCGGACTTTAACCGCCGCTGTGACTACTGTCAGGCTCCTTTGTCTGACAGCAGTAAAGAAAATATGGTTTCACCCGTTTTAATAGGACTTTTTTTAAGCTGTATGGCTCTTATTATCAGCATTATTTTCTTTATTAAGGTTATTGTACCGAACACTCTCTCTGAGGATAATAATCAAGCTCCTAAAGACAGAGTAAGTATTGAATACAGAAATCAGACCCTCTTTACCAAACAAATCGGTAAAGAGGGTCTGTAATTTAGAATCTGAATTTTTCTTCAAAATATGATTTTAATTCCGATATAGGAAGTCTGATCTGCTCCATAGTATCTCTTTCTCTTACAGTCACACAGCCGTCACTTTCTGATTCAAAATCATAAGTAACACAAAACGGAGTTCCTATCTCGTCCTGTCTTCTATATCTTTTTCCTATATTTCCCCTTTCATCAAATTCACAGTTGTAATATCTGCTCATTTCACTATAAATTTTATAAGCCTCATCATTAAGCTTTTTTGACAAAGGAAGCACACCTATCTTTACAGGTGCTATTGCCGGATGGAAATGAAGTACGGTTCTGGTTTCTCCGTCCTCAAGCTTTTCTTCGTCATAGGCTGAGCAGAGGAAAGCAAGTGTTACCCTGTCAGCACCGAGCGAAGGCTCTATAACATAGGGAATATATCTTTCCTGAGTTTCATCATCAAAATAAGTAAGATCCTGATTCGACACATTTTGATGCTGAGTAAGGTCATAATTTGTTCTGTCAGCTATGCCCCAAAGCTCACCCCAGCCAAAGGGGAAAAGAAATTCTATATCAGTAGTTGCCTTGCTGTAAAAGCTGAGCTCTTCCTTGTCGTGGTCTCTGCATCTCATCTGATCATCTCTTATTCCAAGCATTTTCAGCCAGTTTACACAGTAATTCTTCCAATATTCAAACCATTCCAAATCTGTATCGGGTTTGCAGAAAAACTCAAGCTCCATCTGCTCAAACTCTCTGGTTCTAAAGGTAAAATTGCCGGGAGTTATCTCGTTTCTGAAAGACTTTCCAATCTGACCTATCCCAAAAGGAAGCTTTTTGCGTGAAGTTCTCTGAACATTTTTAAAATTGACGAATATTCCCTGTGCTGTTTCAGGACGCAGGTACACAGTATTTTTTGCATCTTCGGTAACCCCCTGAAAGGTTTTGAACATAAGATTAAACTGCCTTATATCGGTCCAGTCATGCTTTTTACATGCCGGGCAGGCTATCTTATTCTCTTCCACATAAGCCTTCATCTGCTCATTTGACCAGGCATCTACACTGCCCTCAGAGGCTATGCCATGCTCAGACATAAATTCCTCAATCAGCTTATCCGCTCTAAAGCGTTCATGGCAGGCTCTGCAATCCATAAGAGGATCCGAAAAGCCTCCGAGATGCCCGGAAGCTACCCAAGTCTGCGGATTCATAAGTATGGCGCAATCAACACCTACATTATAAGGAGATTCCTGTATAAATTTCTGCCACCAAGCTTTTTTAATATTATTTTTAAGCTCTACACCTAAATTGCCGTAATCCCAGGTATTTGCCAGCCCTCCATAAATCTCAGAACCCGGATATACAAACCCTCTTGATTTAGCAAGTGAGCTTATTTTTTCCATAGTATAATTAATTGAATCCTCTTTAATGCTGTTTTCCATAATCCCGCCTCCGATTTATTTTAATTTTTATTCAAATACTATATATGACCTTCCCTCACCTGCATTAACAGTAAAATCTCCGGTCTTGGTTACTGCCTGTCCCTCTGCAAAAAGAACCTTTCCCTCAGTATAAATGTATCCGCTTCCATCAATAACTGCAAGATGAGCCGATTTTTTCTTGGCAGCCTCAGGTGAAAGCACCGCTGTAAGCCCTGCCGCCTTTGCATCCTTCATGCTTAAAACCTGAAGTGCCGTTATTTTTAAGGTATCGTCCTGAGCAAGCTGTGCAAACTCAAGCATTGAGGCTGCATCCGAGTATGATAATATAAGCTTTATTACATTATTCTCAACCTCAGCAGAAACTATACTCACCGCTTGTGCTCCCTTTGCCAGATTGTATTCATCTATTTCTTTTTGCACAAAAGCCTTCAATCCGTCAACATTGTAATATGCCTGCTGAGAGCCACTTATAATTGCAGACTCCAAAGTTCCGTCTCTTTTTATATAGATGGAATTTTCATTCGGTTTAAAATCGCCCGTCTGCTTTTTGAAGCAAGCTGTAAGTCCCAATAAAACAGCAAATACTAAAACTACTCTTAAAAATCTTTTTTTCCCCTTTATGTACATTGTTTGTTTTTTCCTATCTTTCTTATTATATCAGATGAGCAAGTAGCAAAACGGATTGCCAGTCTCCGCCTTACATGCCGTTATAAATTATACAACCTTTATGCAGTCATTTCAAGGCAAATATTACAGATAAAAATATAATTAATCTATTATTCGCAGACTTCCTTAAGAACTTCCAGAGAATGCATATTTTTATCTATAAATTTAGTCATCATCCTGTCTATACATTTTTCTATTTCAAAAAAAGCCTTATTGCTTAAATTAAAGGTATATAACTTTACTATCTCGGTATTAATTATAAAATGCCAGGCATACTTTGCCGCCTCATCTTTAAGCTCCTCAGGCATCGGGTCATACTCACCGTTTATTACCATGATTCTGAGCTCAAATATGCGTCTTGTAAGCTTATACGGTATAGAGGCTTTAGTAAGTGCAAGCAAAGCTACATAAAGCAGCTTGAGAGCATCCTGTTCAGGCAGATACTCTCTCCCGTAATAATCAGCCAGCTCAAGAAAATAGCTTCCATAACAAGTCCTTTGTATATCTGCCTTTACCTCATCAAAATATTTAATTATTTCGGCTGAGCAAAGGCTTAAACTGTTCCTGCCCTCGTAAAACCTGAAGATTCCATAAACAAAGGGCAGAGTATTCCCTAAAAGCCCTCTGCTCTGATGCCTTGCCCCCTTTACAAAGGCCGATACCTTACCTCTTTCCTTAGTTATTAAGGTAATGCGCCTGTCATATTCACCTATAGGCATAGTCTTAATCACCATACCGGTCAGCTCTACTATCTCCCTCAACTTTTAAACCTCTCTTATTCCAAGGCGTCATAGCCGAAACCTTTAAGCTGTATTTCAGAATCTCTCCAATTTTTTCTTACTTTAACTCTGAGTTTAAGATTGACCTGCTTTTCACACATGGCTTCTATATCTCTCCTCGCAAGCATTCCTATTCTCTTGATAACCTCTCCGCCTTTACCTATAATTATTGCCTTATGAGAATCTTTTTCACAAACTATCTCAGCATCAATATCAATAAGCTTTTTATTCCTATCCTTCATTAGGATTATATCAACCGCTATTCCATGAGGTACTTCATCTGACAGTATCTTAAGTGCCTTTTCTCGTATTATTTCACCGCTTATCTGCCTTACAGTCTGATCCGTTACAGCCTCCTCTTCATAATACATAGGACCTTCGGGAAGATAATCAAATACAAGCTGCATAAGCTTCTCTGTATTGTCGGCCTTTAAGGCGGATAACGGTACAATTTCAGCAAAGTTCCCTAGCTTTGAATACCGATTTATTATTTTAATAAGCTCTTGAGAAATTTTTTCTTTTTTATTTTCTTTATAGCCTTTGCCAAGCCTATCAATTTTATTTACAGCCAGAAGTACAGGCTTTGTAGCCTTCCTTAAAAGCTCTGCCACTTCCATATCTCCTCTGCCGATATATTCTGAAGCTTCTACCAGCCATATTACCACATCAGCATCATCCAGAGTTTTTAAGGCAGCCTCCATCATATACTCACCCAGCTTGTTTTTAGGCTTATGTATTCCGGGAGTATCCAAAAATACCGCCTGTCCTCTCTCATCGGTATAGATTGTGCGTATTCTGCTTCTCGTAGTCTGGGGCTTATCCGACATTATCGCAATCTTCTGACCTATAAGCCGGTTCATAAGAGTTGATTTGCCTGTATTCGGTCTGCCTATGAGCACGACAAAGCCCGATTTCTTAGCTTCCACTTATTAATACAACTCCTTTATACTATTAAATATTGAGTCAGCCTCTCTTATGCTTCCTTCATTTCCGATTGCACATAGTATACCCTTTGAAGCTATGGCTTCAACAATTCCAGTCAGTGCATTTATATCACTGTTTTTAGCATTAAGCACCTGCTCTCTTTCCTGCTGGAGCATCTGATAATCTACGCCGCTTAAGTAAGCATTAAGTCCTTTAAGTCCCTTTAAGCGGGGAGTAAGAGGTGTATCAAGCTCACTTATGGCTCCTATCACAGCCTTGGTCAGCTCTCTTTCATCCGCTTCAAAATTTTTCACAAAGTCCACAGCACCTTGATAAATTTCATCAGTCTTTTCTACATTGGGGTCCCTGTATGAGGCAAAGCCTGCATTTCCATTTTTTAAAAACAAAGCAGAACAGCCGTACGCTCCTCCTTTGACCCGCACATTATTCCAGAGATAGTCATAGCTTAAAAGCACCTTTAAGATGCGAAGCGCACCGGTATACTCAAATCCTTCTGCTTTAAAATTCCCGAACCTTGCAATATAATTAACCATTGAGGCAGAGGTAAAGGCTTCATTGAGCGCCTCCTTCCTAAATTCCAAACCCGGACAGGTTTTTGAACTCTCCCCCGGTGAAAGTGCATTTGAAATTGGCTCAAGCGCTTTTACAAGCTGCGAATAGCCCTCATCATCGCAGGTTATATGCAGGCTCAGCTTCTTCCTGTTAAACATCCTTTCACTGAGTCTTTTGAGAGTTTGAACAAGCTGATTGGATTCTGCTTCAAAATCCGAAGCCAGCTTATCTAAAAATCTGTAATACCTTATTCCTTTTACTATATCATTAAAATATGAAAGCTTCGATATATGCGACCCTGCCCTTGTCAGCGCAGTAATATGCCCTGAGCCGAGCAGTCTTTCCTTAACTCTGGCTTTAACTTCAGCTACTATATCCTTAAGTCTTTTTTTATCCTCAAGCTTTGAATTGAGCAGGATTTCAGGAATAATGCCGCCAAGCCACTCAAACTTATTATACAATATTTTTGAATTTACTGAAAATATTATCTTCATATCATCTGAGCCCTCTTTAGCTTCAATGTCATAAGCGTCAAGCCCAAAGCCTATGCCTCCGCTGTTTAAATTGATTTCAGTCGAAAGCTCTGCATAAGTATACCGCTTTGTATCTATATAGCCAAGTACTTCTCTTAAAAGTGAAAGATATAAGAGCTCTTCAGAATTTACATCATCGGCTTCAAACATAAGCTTAATATAGGCTATTTTTGAAGTAAAAGCTTCACTGTAGATAATTTTATATTCAGCCGCAGAATCCTTTTCATCAAGGCTTGTATTAAGCACTTTAAGCTTATCTTCACGCCAGACAGGCTTTTCGGCTTCCTTTTTAATATCCTCTCTTTTCAGCATAGGAATTTTTAAGAGAGCCTCAGGGCTTGAGGGCTCACTCTGATATTTTTTAAGCTCTCTGGTATCCTCTATTATTTTTTCAAGCTCTTCATCAGAAAGTCCAGCTTTCAGCCTTGCCAGCCTCCCGGCGAGAGCCTCCTCTTTTCGCTTTGTCAGCTCCTTCTCAGGAGAAAGTATTATAAATGCCTCATATCCATTATCAAGCAGCTCATCTCTGATAAGCTGCTCAAAATATCCCTTGTCAATATCAGCCCTAAGCTCCTCAAATACCTGGGAATATTTTAAATGCATTACCGGAGAGCCTTCGTACAGCCATGATTCAAAAGAAGCAAGTCCGTAGATAAGTCCTTTAGGATAGTTTCCAAAATCAGCTTCTCTTGCTCTGAACTCATAAATATTTAATGCCGCTTTTAAAACCTCTTTGTTAATTCCCTCAGCTGCAAGCTTTCTAAGAGTCCCCTTTATAACTGCAAGAAATTCTTCTTTGCGCTCTTTATCCGAATTTTTAGCTACTACAGAAAAATATGGCGTACTTATGCCGTAATTATAGCCTCCGTACACGTCTTCGCCTATTCCCGCATCAATCAGAGCTTCTCTTAATGCTGCACCGGGAACGTTTAAAAGCACATAATCCAGGATTTGAAAGGCCATATACTTTTTAGGCTCCAGCTCTCCGCCTACCACAGTATGAAGCGAAAGATAAGTAGCCTTTTGACTGCTCTGGCTCTCAAGGATGGAATAATTAAATTCCTTTAGCTTAATGCCGCTCTGAGTCCATTTTTTTACGGGCTTTATAACTGAATCCACCTCTTTATAATCGAATTTTGAAAGGTATTCACTGTCAATCCAAGCAAGCCTTTCCGCCATATCCATATCACCATATAGATAAATAAATGAATTTGAGGGGTGGTAATAGGTTGAATGGAAATCCAAAAAAGCCTTATAGGTAAGCTCAGGTATTACCTCAGGGTCTCCTCCTGATTCCTCTCCGTAGGAATGCCCTTCAAAAAGCGTTTTATTTACCGCTCGGTCAAGGGTTTCATCGGCGGAAGAAAACACTCCCTTCATCTCGTTATAAACTACTCCGTTTATGGTAAGCTCGGCTTCCTTTGAATTCAGCTCATAATGCCAGCCCTCCTGCTTAAATATCTTTTCTTCCTTATAGATATTTGGATAAAACACTGCATCAAGATACACTTCCATAAGGTTTTTAAAGTCCTTGTAGTTGCAGCTTGCCACAGGATATACCGTCTTGTCAGGATAGGTAAGGGCATTTAAAAATGTGTTTAAAGACCCCTTTACAAGCTCTACAAAGGGGTCTTTACTTGGAAACTTCCTTGAACCGCAAAGTACTGAATGCTCAATTATATGTGCAACTCCTGTAGAATCAAATGCCGGTGTTCTAAAGCCTATAGAAAAAACCTTGTTATTATCATCATTAATCAATAAAAAAAATCTTGCCTTAGTTTTTTTATGCTGCATTAAAACAGCCGTTGAGGCAAGCTCCTCAATAAATTCATTGCTTATAAAAGTATAAGCATCAAGTTCCTTTAATTTATTTAATCTCATTCTTTAATATGTCCTTTCAACATATAATGCATTAAAAATGTCCCATAAATTTATCCTTCAGTATTGCGAAACATTCTCTAAATGAAAAATGCAGGTAAAGCACAGCATCGGATTTTGCCGGAATTCCATAAATTTTATTTGCTTCATCGGCATTTGCCAGTGCAAGTGCTCTGAAAAGGTGGTAGCTGTTCGTTGTTATACCTATTCTTTTAGGCTTATCCTCTGCAAAAAGTATCTTATTTTCTCTTTCATCAAGAAAGCCTGAATTTTCCTGTTTATTCAGTTTAATTACTCTCTTTATCAAAGCCTTGCTGTACAGCATATTTTCTCTGGTATTTTTAGACTGTATTTCAAGATAAAGGTTATCCGGATTTATGCCATGATTTACCATGTATACCGCCATAGCTTCCGCCTCACTTACAGGCTCATCATCTCCCTTTCCTCCTGAAAGCACTATGTAGGTGGAAGGATACCGCACGAGGTATTCCATAGCCTGCTCAACTCTGTACCTCAATGATTTTGAAAGACTTTTATCAGATCTTACCTTTGCTCCGAGAACTATAACATAGTCCAGCCCCGGCTCAGCTTTTATCCAAGCTGCCGAGGCTATAAAACCCTGCAATATGATGAAAATCAAAATTGCGGTAAAGGTAAGGGTATTTATTGCCACAATAAGTCCCAGAGCAATTTTTTTAGGGTGTAATTTATATTCCTTCATTACCAGTGCAAGAAAAGCAAAAATCAGAGATAAAATAAGCCAGATAAAGCTTCCTGAAACTTTAAAGCCTGTATATACATTTATAAGTACGCAGTAAAACAGACAAAATATTGCACTCGCAGCAAAAAATCCAAACATAATACCCCCTTTTAGAAATATACACTATATTCTAAGCTCTGCTAAGCCTTCATCCTGATTATATCTCCAGGCTCTGCACTGCACCTGCCAAGATTAACCGCAAGCTTTTGCTTCGGGTGGGGAGCTGATTCTTGAAAAATCCCCTCTTCATTGCTTATAGAAAACACTTTAACTATTTCATTTTTTCCATCAGGCTTCATTATTTCAAGCATATCACCTGTAAAAAAGCGATTTTTCTGCTCAAAGCAGACTCTGCCCTCTTTATCTATACCTTCAACAGTACCTATATAAATATAGTTTTGCACATAGGTATTACTATCATAAATTTGTGTATCCCGATCTGATTTTCCAAAGAAAAAGCCTGTGGTAAACTCTCTGTAGGTACACTTTCCAATTTCAGATTTATAATATTCAAGATTTTTCCTGTAAAGCGCTTCATCCTTTAAACAATCATCTATAGCACGTCTATAGGTTCTTGCCACCGCAGCCACATAAAGTGCAGTCTTCATTCTGCCTTCTATTTTAAAGCTGTCTATCCCGGCTTTGATTAACTCAGGGATATGCTCTATCATACATAAATCCTTTGAATTAAAGATATAAGTTCCCCTCTCATTTTCATAAACCGGCATCACCTCTCCGGGTCTGGTTTCTTCAACTACAGAATACTTCCACCTGCAGGGGTGAGTACACTCACCCTGGTTTGCATCCCTGCCCGTAAAATAATTGCTTAAAAGACATCTTCCCGAGTATGCCATACACATAGCTCCATGTATAAATGCCTCTATCTCCATATCCTTGGGTATATTGCTTCTAATCTGCTCAATTTCAGCAAGAGAAAGCTCTCTTGCACAAACTACACGCTTTGCTCCCAGCTGCCACCAGAAATTATAAGTAGCATAATTAGTATTATTTGCTTGAGTGCTTACATGCAGCTCCATGTCTTTTAATTCTTCACGAGCTATAGTGAACATACCGGGGTCGGATATTATAAGTGCATCCGGTGATATCTGTCCCAATTCTCTAAAATACTGTCTTGCTTCCTCAATATCATTATTATGTGCGAGTATGTTTGCAGTAACAAAAACCTTTTTTCCTCTTTCATGCGCATAAGCAATCCCTGCTGCCATATCCTCAAAATTAAAATTTTTAGCCTTTGCCCTTAAGCCGAAGGCTTCTCCTCCTATATAAACCGCATCTGCACCATAAGCAACAGCAGTTTTTAAAACTTCAAGACTTCCTGCCGGAACTAAAAGCTCAATATTTCTTTTTCTATCCTTATTAATTTCCAAACCTTTTCTGTTTTACCACTTTCTATAAAATTAGATAAACCTTTAGCTATAAACACTTACAGCCACCCCATCGCCCACAGGCAAAATACTGCTTTTTAATCTTTTATCATGTGTTATGGCATAAAGGTATTCTCTCATCCTTGAATGTATGCATCTGTCGCGCCTTGTAACCGCAAACCTTGACTCAATAATATTTCCCTCCTGAAGCACATTATCCGCAAAAATAATCCCCCCTGTATTTAATAAATCCATTACCGCAGGCAGCCAATTAATATATTGTGCCTTTGCACCATCCATAAATATAAAATCATATTTTTTCTTTTGCAGCCTCAACTGTAGCAGAGCCTCACCTGCATCTGCACAAATAAGCTTTATACTGTCGGCAAAGCCTGACTCATCAATATTTTTTCTCGCCAAAAGCAGGTATTTTTCATATTTTTCAATCGTGGTAATATGCTCCCTGCCAATCGAGCGGCAAGCTTTACTTAAAGTATTGCTTTGGATAATTCCTGCATTTTTCAAGGTTTCTGCCATCATAATTGCAGAATAGCCTATTGCAGTACCTATCTCAAGAATATTGGCAGGTCTTTTAATACAGAGGAGATTTTTTAAAAATAATTCAGTACATCTTTTAATCACAGGAACAGCATTATTTTCGGCATACTCTCTCAGACTTTCACAAAACGCTGAATTTTCATCAGAAAGAGAAGCTATATAATCAGAAATGCGCTCATTATAATTCATAAATTATTTACCTGATTTTGAGGCAGCTTTTTTCTTTGAAGCTCCAGTTGATTTTTTAACCACCTTGCTTTCTTCTTCTGAGCTTTTCTGAGCTTTTTTATCCTTCTTTGCAGTTTCAGAGCTTGCTTTTGTCTTGCCGGAGGTCTTTGCTTTAGCTGACTTTTTTTTGCCTGAAGCTTCACTGCTGCTCTCAGGCTCTTGTGCTTCCTGAGAGTCTTTTTTATTTGCCTCTGTCTGTGCTGCACTGCTTGCTAAAGTTTCCTGTCCCTCAGGAGAGGGGGTAAGGGTTTCAGCGATTTCAGAGGTAGGAACCGGTATAGCCGCGGTTGTTGCGACTACAGGCTTGGCTGCATTTTTTGCAGCCTTATCCTCCTGTCCGGTATTAAGCACATCAAGCATCTGCCTTGAGGTTTGAGAAGTATTCAGCAAATAAGTCCCGGGCTTTATTTTATATTCAAAAAACCTTGCCTGAATTTCAAAAGCCAATTTATTACTGATAAGCCCTTTTTCCTTTAATATTTCAGCAGCAGCTGAAACACTCATTTCTCCCGGTATTATTACCTCAACATCACGTCCGGGCTCAGGCTCTATCGCAGCAGCATAAAATATTCCATGACCGAAGGAATATGCCATAGTGGCACCCTTAATCATTACCAGTATCATAAGAGCATATATTATAAGTCTTACAGATACTCTTATTATAGTTTTTGTAACACCGTCTATCCCTTTATTATTTTTGCTCATACTTTTTAACCTCACAAAAAGCTAATCAAACCTAAACCTTATTTATCATGTATGTCCATAATTATAGGCAGTATCACAGGATTTCTCTTGATTTTTTTCCAAAGAAAATCACTTAAGGCATCTCTGGTTATAGCCTTCATCTTTATCCAGTCATTAACTCCGGCAGCAAGACAATCCCTTACAGCTGTTCTTACCACATCCTCAGCCTCACCTATAAGGTCTCCCGATTCTCTGATATACACAAATCCCCTTGAAATTATATCGGGACCTGAAAGCAGTCTGTTAGTTCCTCTTTCAAGTGACATAGCCACTATTATAATACCATTTTGAGCAAGATTTTGTCTATCTCTAAGCACTATATTTCCGACATCTCCGACTCCAAGGCCGTCTACAAATATACTTCCTGCTTCAACATGATTTACTACCTCACAGGATTTTTCGCTTACCTCCACTACATCTCCCGAAGACATTATCAGTACATTTTCTCTCGCCATGCCCATAGCTTCGGCAATGCCTCGCTGGGCGAGTCTGTGCCTGTATTCGCCATGTATAGGCAGCGAGTATTTAGGCTTGAGCAGTGAATACATAAGCTTGATTTCCTCCTGACAAGCATGCCCTGAAACATGAGTATCCTGAAATATAACCTCAGCTCCCTTAATTGACAGCTCATTTATTACCTTATTGACCGCCTTTTCATTCCCCGGTATAGGTGAAGAGCTCATAATGACAACGTCATCAGAGGTGATAGTCACTTTTTTATGAAGCGAGGAGGACATGCGCGAAAGTGCCGCCATGCTCTCACCCTGGCTTCCCGTAGTTATAATAACTGTCTTCTCAGGAGGATAATCCTTAAGATGATCAATATCTATCAGCGTTCCCTCAGGAATATTAATATAATTAAGCTCACCTGCCACACCTATAACATTGACCATGCTCCTGCCTTCCACCACAACCTTTCTGTCATGCTTATATGCAGTATTTATTATCTGCTGTACTCTGTCGACATTGGAAGCAAAGGTAGCAACGAGGATTCTTTTATTGCGGTGCTCCGCAAAGATTAAATCAAAGGTTTTACCCACCGTTTTTTCAGACATAGTAAATCCCGGCTTGGCGGCATTGGTAGATTCACAGAGCATAGCAAGACAGCCCTGTTTTCCTATTTCTGCCATTCTCTGAAGGTCATTCGACTCACCGAATACCGGTGTATAGTCAATCTTAAAATCTCCCGTGTGAAATATAATGCCGGCCGGAGAAAAAATTGCCAGCGCTGCCGAATCAGCTATTGAATGGTTGGTTTTTATAAATTCAACCTTAAAATCTCCAAGCTCGACTGTTTGTCCGTATTTTACTTCTATAAGCTTTGAGGTCTTATCTATACCGTGTTCAACAAGCTTTTTATTAATCAGTGCGAGAGTAAGCTTAGTTCCGTAAACAGGTACGTTAAGCTGCTTTAAAATATAGGGAAGGGAGCCTATGTGGTCTTCATGCCCATGTGTTATACAAAAGCCCTTAACCTTTAAGTAATTATCCTTTAAATAGCTTATATCCGGAATAACTAAATCTATTCCAAGCATATCATCACTTGGAAAGGCAAGCCCGCAGTCTACTACAAATATGCTGTCCTCATATTCAAAGGCAGTTATATTCATACCTATTTGCTCCAGTCCTCCCAGAGGTATTATCTTTACTTTTTTGGGAGCTTTGGGCTTTCTTCCTCTAGTTTTCTTAGGCTCTATCACGGTTTCGCCTGAAAGTATGCTTGAAAGCGTAGTTTTTGAAGCTGCCGTACTGCCTGTTTCAAGCTCTTTAAGAGTTTTAAGAAGTATCTCGGCTTGTTTATCATTAGTTTCTTCAATACCCTTTGATTTAACACCTTTTTTCGCTGCCTTTTTCTTTGCAGGACTTACGCTGTCAAAAAAATTATCTATAAGTGCATCCTGAGGAGTTTTTTCAAGAATTTTTTCAAGCTCCTCTTCATTTTTAGGCTTTAAATTTTTTTCCTGCTCTATTTCATAAGCTATTTCTCTTAAACTGGGCGTTTTTCTGCTTCTCAATTTCTTGGCGTTTTCTGCAGTATCCGAAACCGCTGCACGCAGCGTTTTTTTAGTATTTTTCTTTTTTTTCTTAGTGTTTAATTCATTACCGTTAACTAAATTATTTTCATTTTGTTCTTTGTTATTTTCCTCTTTTAATAAGCTTTCTGAATTTGATTCTTTATTCAGGTTCATTTGAATTTCTTTAAGATGTTTTATAGCATTTAAAGAATCATTTGTTGTATTCTCGTTCAATTAAGTCCCTCCATTTCATTAATAAATTCAGCCCAAGGGCTTCACGCTCCTTACCTTATAAATATTTTTTAATTATTTTTCAAGGTCTATGTCCTGACCATCCATAAGCTGCTCAAACACCTCGAAAACATATTCTGATTCATATTCGTCATCTACCATTACATAGCTTGCTTCTTCGTCTCCATCATTTGAGCAGTCTCTCATAATATAGCACTCTCCGTCTTCATCCTCCGGCACCTCGGTCACTAAAATATAAGATAAGCCATTTAATTTTGTCTTTTCAACCACATAAAGCTCAATTTCTACGCCGTCCTCATCCACCATTGTAATCTTGGTACTTCCCTTGCTCTTCTTTTCATCCTTTTCTCGCTTGGCAAAGCTCTGTATCCTGTCAACAAAACTTATGTGTTCTTTATTTTTCTTAGTCATATATTCCCCTCCCTGTTATTTGTTTAGACCTGACATATATTCCTTTAATATAATTGCGGCTGCGACACTGTCAATATTTTTTTTCATATTCTGTCTTTTTACCCCGCCGGCTTCAAGAACCTGCCTCGCTTCAAGTGTCGACAGCCTTTCATCCTGCCATATCACCGGCAGCAAGCATCTTTTTTCAAGCAATATTTTAAATTCAGTGCATCTTTCAACCCTTTCTCCCTCGCTGCCGTCCATATTAAGTGGCTTTCCAAGAATTATAAGCTCGGTTTTTCTCTCATTTATAATTTCTTCCAGTCTTGAAAGAGTTCTTCTTAATTTATTTTCACTTTTTCTTTTTATGGTTTCAAGCGGCAATGCGGTAATGCCAAGTGCATCGCTTACTGCAACACCTACAGTCCTTGAGCCATAGTCAAGAGCCATCAAATGCATTTTATACCTTTCTTTTCAAGCTTTGTCAACCAAAAATAAGCTGACCCTCCGGGTCAACTGCCTGCTTCACCTTACATTTTTTTGTAATGATAAGAGCCATAACGGCTGTTCCACATGGTTTTTAAAATATTATAAGGCAATACACAAATAATTGCCGGACTTAATCCGACAATTATCATCTCTTAAGCTTTGTCCCTATATAATTTCTTAAAAGCTCTTCTAAAATCTCATCCCTTTCAACCTTGACAATAAGACTCCTTGCGCCTTTATAGCTTGTAATATATGTAGGGTCACCTGACATAATATAGCCTACAATCTGATTTATCGGTTTATAGCCCTTCTCTGAAAGTGCGGTATAAACCTCTGTCAGAACCTCCCCTACATCTGCCTTATTTTCCTTTACAGTATTGAAAAATACTGTATCTTTTTTATAATCATCCATGTTATCCACGCCTCTCTTTTACTTCAACATTCTATACGAAGTCTTCTATTTCGGCAAGACGCTATTTCTTACGAATTCCCTACTTTTTTTTTAAAATTAAAGTACAAATGCCGCTGCAACACCTGTTTTATAAGGCGGCAGCGGCAAAAAATATAATACTTTATTATGCAGAACAGTTAATTAAACATTGACAAGCTCTATAATCTCATCTTTAGGAATTGCTCCCACTGACCTCTTAACAGCTTCACCGTTTTTAAATACAAGCAGTGTAGGAACTGACATCACCCTGTATTTTCTTGCAAGCTCAGCTGCCTCATCTACATTCAGCTTAACTACTTTAAATCCCTTAGCTTCAGCTGCAAGCTCTTCTATCACCGGGAGAAGTGCCTGGCAGGGACCACACCAAGTAGCCCAAAAATCTACTAAAACCGGAATTTCTGACTGAAGTACCTCTTTTTCAAAATTTTCTGCTGTTACCTGTAATGCTGACATTATTATTCCTCCTGTCTATTTAATATCTAATATTTTTGTACCTGGATATAGGGCGGTTATACAGCCCTTAAAGCTGTATCTGCCTTATATTTAATTTTATAAAACTGATTTACTTTAATTGTACACAACTATTTTATCTTTGTCAAGAGTTTTTTCATTACAGGTTTTAAATTTTTCCGCCCTTACCTTTCAAATTGAATTTCAACTGTAAAAAGGTCCTTATTAATAATAATATCAAATTTGCCGCCCTGAAGCTCGGTCAGTGACTTCGCTATTGCAAGACCAAGTCCTGAGCCTTCCGTATTCCTTGACTTGTCCCCTCTTACAAAACGCTCAGTGAGAAATTTAGCTTCCTGATTAAGCTCCTCTCTGGAAATATTTATAAATCTGACAGTTACTATATTATCACTTTCGGCAGCTTCTATATAAGCTCTGGTTTTTTCCATTCCATACTTGATAATATTAATAATAAGATTCTCAAATATCCTGTAGGTTTTCTGCCCATCAAGCTCAAGCATTACTTTTTCATCAGGAAGCTCCCATTTAAAATCAATGCCGCTTTCCTGTATTTTTTCATCAAGCTCAAGCTTCAGCTCCTTTAATATGCTGACTACATCAATTTCCTTAATGTCCAGCGATATATCTCCGGTGCTGGCCTTGCTTACCTCAAATAAATCCTCTATGAGAATTTTTAATCTATTGGATTTCCTTTTTAAAACCTCTAGGTGATTTTTCCTTTCTTCTTCACTTATTGAAGCCTCCTCCAGCAGATTTATATAGGTGATAATAGCTGTAAGCGGGGTCTTTAAATCATGAGAAACATTTGTGATCAGCTCAGTCTTAGTTTTCTGACTTGCCACCTCCCTTTCAACAGCGGCATTAAAGCCTTCGCCTATATGAACAAGCTTCTGCTCGGCAGTCTTAAACACTCCTTTAGCTTCTGCCTGCCAGATATATTCTCCTGCCGCAATCTTATCCATATTGCCTATCAGCTCTTCATAATCCTTATTTGCAGTGTCATAAGCTTTCTTAAATAAGACAAATGCAAAAAATGAATAAATAAAAGTAATTAACACAAGAAAAATCATATAAATACGCAGGCTTCCACTAGAAAATATCGGCAGAATCATTCCCATGCCTATAAATGCGGCAAAATTTATAAATATAACCGCCATTATCTTCTTTAAGGGTTTTGAGGTAAAATCCGTACTAAGTATAAATTTTTCAAAACTATCGTATTTTCCGATAAGTGACTTTATACCGCTTTTAATTACAGATCCTATTAGGGTTCTTTCCAGTATGTATCCAAATATCCCTAAATCAAAAACCTGTCTGATACAGGCAAAGCCCCAATAAGCTGCAAAAAAGCCAAAGCACCAGGCAGCAATATTAAAGCCCATTATAATAATCTTCGCTGCCAAAGGAGCTATATTGTACATATTTGCAATGCCTTCTGTCAGATAGCCGCTTGCCGAATCTTCAATTATCGTGGGAGCCATATTTGTAAGGACCGCAAAGCACAACCCTCCCGTGATAACTACCACCTCAAGGGGAGTCTTAAAAATACGGCTTTTGCCGAAATTAAATTGTTTAAACGCAGGCAGTATAATGCCGCTCAAAGCAAATATAAATAAAAATACCACTATTACACTGAAGACCACCTCATTTCTGTAGTCTACATAGGTGCTTTGCCCTATCCTTCCTATAGTAACTGCTGCCGAATACCTTCTCACCGTCATTAATGCCGCTAAGATTATTGCTGCCGCAAAGCACAGCTTGGCTATCTTCTCATTGTTTTTCAATTTTATATCCAATTCCCCACACCACCTTTAAATATTTTGGTTCTTTAGGATTGAGCTCTATCTTTTCTCTGATATTTCTGATATGAACCATCACTGTTTCTGTATTTACAGCTCTTTCCTGCCATACGTTTTCATAAATTTCCTCAGCAGAATACACCCTGCCCGGATTGCCTGCCAAAAGCAGCAAAATCTTATATTCCATAGGTGTCAATTTTACAGGCTCTCCGTCAACTCTGACCTGTACGCTATCTTCATCTATCTCAAGTCCGCCCACTATGTGAAGCCTGCTGTTTTCTTTATTTACAGCAAGTCTTTCCATAAATCTTTTATACCTCCTAAGCTGTGAATTTATTCGTGCAAGCAGCTCCATAGGTGTAAACGGCTTTGTAACATAATCATCTGCACCTATATTAAGACCTATTATCTTATCTATCTCCTCTGATTTTGCAGATAAAAATATCACAGGTATATCAGTTTTTTTTCTAAGTTTTGCAGTCATAGTAATGCCGTCCATTTTAGGCATCATGACATCAACAACTGCAAGCTCTATATCATATTTATCTATCAGCTCAAGCCCTTCAACACCGTCCTTAGCCTGATAAACCTCATAGCCCTGTGACTGCAATATCATATCAATGCCTGCCCTTATGTCTTCATCGTCCTCTACTAAAAGTATTTTACCTGTAATCATACCATCTTCCTCTCCTCCTTTACCCTACAATGATAAATTTCAGGCGGATATTCTCAGTCCGCTTTCCTGCCTGCTATTTTACCTTCCGAGTAAAAGAATACACTATATTTTTAAATTTAAACCGGTTATAAAGCTAAAGATTTTCTAAAGTATTATTAATCTCCAAGGTTATTCCGTTATTTTTTATAGTCTAATTAAAGCTTTACATCAATAGTAAAATATTATACACTATGGCTTTAGGAAATATAAATCATATCAGTAAAAATTACAGTGATACAGCAGCTTATTATTAAAGAAATGCTAAAGGCTGTAATTATATCAGAGGCAGGGTACATGAATGCAACAACATTAAAAATAATCGGCATTATTACAATGACAATAGACCATATAGGATATATACTTTTTCCGCAGTTTGTAATATTGCGGATTATCGGCAGAATGGCATTTCCAATTTTTGCCTATATGATTGCAGAGGGCTGCAACTACACAAAGAATAAAGAAAAATATTTCTTTTCAGTATTCGGAACCGGGCTTATATGCTCAACAGCCATGTATATAACTGAAAAAAACTTGTACCAATCTATTTTAATTACTTTTGCCTGCTCCATAGCTCTGATTTTCACAGTGGAAAAAATTAGAAGGCAAACTGACGGCACTCAGAGCAAAGACAAAGTAATTTGGGTTTTAATTGCACTTGGATTAATAATTGCCTATTACAGTCTATTTCAGCTTAAGATAATTCATGGGCTTAAAACCGATTATGGCTTTTATGGGATTATCACCCCGGTTCTAGTATGGCTAGGGTCCGGCAAACAAGAAAAGCTGCTTGCTCTTGCACTGGGATTATTCCTTATCTCAATAGACACCGGAGGAATACAGATATTTTCATTTGCTGCACTTGCAATTTTATATTTATACAACGGCGAGCGCGGAAAGAAAGCTGCAAAGGGCTTTTTCTATTTTTACTATCCGACACATCTTGCAATTTTGTATGGTATAGCACAGCTTATCTATAAATAAATCCCCCGCCTTTGTTTAAGCTTTTTCACTTTTGAAGCAGGGGCAGGGGATTTAACTGGATTGGCTCAAATCTATGCCATGGATTTCTTAAGCATAGCTTGATACATTTCAGAAGACTTAAGCAGCTCGCTATCTGTTCCTGCCGCCTCTATCCTTCCTTTATTAAGCAGTACGATTTTATCTGCACTGCGTATTGTTCTCATCCTGTGAGCAATAATAATAACTGTTTTGTTCTTTATCAGCTCAGAAAGTGCTTCCTGAATTAAACTTTCATTTTCAACATCCAAAGAAGCCGTCGCTTCATCCAAGAGTATAATAGGAGCATCCTTAAGGATTGCTCTGGCAATAGAAAGTCTTTGACGTTCGCCTCCGGAGAGCCTTTCTCCATTTTCACCGATTACCGTATCTATTCCCTCAGGCATTCGTTTTATGAACTCATCACATCTTGCTACTTTTGCCGCCTGTATAATTTCTTCATCAGTCGCCTCTTTTTTCCCGATTTTAATATTGTCTTTAATGCTTGAATTAAAAAGAGCAACCTCTTGAAATACGATAGAAAAATTTTTTAAGAGAGTTTCCGGATCAACTTTGCTGATATCTTCTTTGCCAAGTAAAATTCTGCCCTGATTAATATCCCAAAACCTTGCTGCAAGCTTTGTCAAAGTAGTTTTGCCGCTACCCGAGGGTCCGATCAGGGCGGTTACCTCTCCTTGTTTAGCAGTAAAGCTGACTCCGTTTATTACAGAATAATCATCATAGCCGAAATGCACATCTTGAAATTCGATGTCATAGTTTTGAATATTCATTTCAGTTTTTCCTTCTTGAATAGGCATGATTTTTATTTCCTTTATTCTTGCAACCACACTGTCAAGCATTACAATCATCGCCATAAAGCTCAATATCCCTTCAATCGGCAAATAAATACTTGCTGTAATCATTAAAAAGGCTATATAGACCAGAATATTAATTTCTCCGCTGATAAGCATCCTTGCACCTATAACAGCAACTGTTATAATTCCAAGCTTTAAAAGCATAGTTGCCAATGCTGTTGATACTCCTCCCAAAAATTCAAGCTTAATTTTATTTTTCTTATTAAGATTTAATTTTTTATAAAATTTATTAAGGGATTTTTCCTCCAGATTATAAGCTTTGATTTCTCCAATCTGGTCAATATTTTCCTGAAGGTCATCAAAAACCGCTCTGCTGCTTTTAACCCATTCATTATTTATTTTTTTATTTTTCTTTTTTGATAAAGAAAATAAGAATAAAGCTACAGGAATTACCCAAAGCGTCGCTAAAGCAAGCTTAAAATTATAGCAAAGGAGCAGCACTGATATTATTGCCGTTGAAATCGCTGTTGCATAAATATGCGGAACCGCATGAGAAAATATCTCCTCATACAGTGTCATATCATTCATCATGGTTTCAGACAAATCAGACAAATCTCTTTTTCCGAAATAAGAAAGCGGAAGCTTTTTTAATCTGTTTGCAATATCAATTCTTGAGTTTGCACTCTCGCTGTATACGTTATTATATAATCTCACATAATCCCATCTGGCTACAGCATACATAACTGCAATCATAACAGCAATAATAAATACATAATTTACAGGAGTAAGACTCTGAAAGGTCTTAATTCCCTCCAATCCGCCTAAATACTGAAATAAAAATGTAAAAGCAATCATTGGAGGAAATAGCTTGGTAAGGTTAAGTACGGTACGGGAAAATATTGCCTTGCTCAAATGCTTTGCTCCTATTTCCGACATGGCATATTTTTTCATAAAATATCTATCCATTTTGGCCTCCTAATTTCCAATTAATTGAGCTTTGATATTCGTCCCAAAGCTTTTTGTAAATCCCCTTCTTTGCTAAGAGCTCTTCATGTTTTCCCTCCTCAGCAATTTGTCCTCCTTGAATAACTAAAATTTTATCTGCATTTACCACGGTAGAAAGTCTGTGGGCAATCATAAGAGTTGCTTTGTTTTTTGATAATTTCTTAAAGGATGCCTGAATTACATGCTCATTTTCCGGGTCCGCAAAGGCTGTTGCTTCATCCAGAATAACAAGCTTTGCATTTTTTAAAAATGCCCGTGCAATAGAAATTCTCTGTGCTTCGCCGCCGGAAAAATAAGTTCCCTTAGCTCCATAGATTGTGTCAAGTCCATTTTCGAGATTTTCTACAATCTCCCTTGAGCCGGAATAATCCAAAGCTTTTTCAATTTCCTCTGCGCCTGCATTCTCATTGCCTATAAGCAGATTTTCTCTTAAGCTCATTTTAAAAAGCTTGGAGTTTTGGAAAACAAAGGCAATTTTATTCATTAATGATTTCTTGTCATATTCTTTAATATTTACTCTGCCGGCTAAAACTTCGCCCTCATCGGCATCATAAAATCTTGCAGCCAGTCTTGCAATAGTAGTTTTTCCCCCTCCCGACGAGCCGACCAGTGCTACAGTTTCACCTTGATTTACCTTAAAAGAAATATTATCCAATACTTTTTCCGTGCCATACGAAAAAGAAACATTTTTAAATTCAAGTCCACCTTCCAAGCTTGTTTCTCTGCCGTAAGCAAGATTATCATAATCTAAAATATCATCAATCCTGTTTAAAGCCAGCTCGGCAAAGTAGGTATACTGGCTGATGGTTGCTGACCTCAAAATAAAAGTCCCAAAGGCCGGACCAATCAAAAAATAAATGACTGAATTGCCCAGCACTTCCCTGACATTGCCTCCTGTTGCCAATATCAGCAACGCAACCGGTACGAGAAAAAAAGCTGTGGAGCCGGTAATAGCCTCAAAAACTGCCATTTTATTACGATAGCTCATAGTCAATTCCATAACACTGTCTTTCATCTTCACAATTAAAGAATAGAGTCTGTCAAAGCTTTCTATACTTTGTGCAAAGGTTTTAACCACAGGAATGCCTCTGACATATTCCACAGTTTCAGAGGATAAATTAGCAAGGTCGGCATAATATTTATCTCTCATTAGTTTACCCTTTTTAGTCATCATAGTTCCCATAAGGCACACTCCGATTATCATAGGAAACATACTGGCAATTCCAAGCTTCCAATCAAACAGAAAGAAAAAAAACAGTAAAACTACAGGTGTAATCATGGTCATTGCCATATCCGGCAGCTGATGAGCCAAGAATGAATGTGTTTCTCCCGCCCCTCCTATAATTACACTTCTAAGCTTTCCACTCTCTCTGTTTAAAAAGAATCCTAACGGCTTCTCCATTAGTTTACTTACACTTAGCTTTATAATATTATCTTCTACCTCAAACGCAAAAATATGAGATAATATAATAGCAAATACATAAGTACCTAATCCTGCTCCGGCAAATGACGCTGCCAAGACCGCATTTTCTCTTACCCTAGTTACGTCAATTTGTCCGCTTAAAATAATTGTACTTACAATTTTATGAATATAAACCATAGGCATTAAAATCATAATACCTGAAGCCGCAGACAAAAACATTGCAAGATAAAGCATACAGCCTTTATTGCCTGCATAAGACATCAGTCTTTTTAATACAGGAACTTTCTTTTTCTTCTCTTTCAACTCAATTCTCTCCTTTTCTTTAATTTTAATACAGATATTAAATAAAGCCTTTTATCCCATTTAGCTCTTTAAAGTATTTAATGTTTATTTTTTGCCTGTAATCAGCATGTATTGTATCATTATAAATAACATATCGCAATAAATGAAGAAAATAAAGTCTAATCAAGATATATTTAGTTATACAATATAGACTGCTCAAGCTTTCCTAAGTCCAAACAGGATTCGCAGATTAACAACTCAATATTTCACTAAGGTAGATAAAATAATTATTTGCAAAACAAAAAGAAAGTAGCAAAATGACCACTTTCCTAAGAGCTGCTATGCAGCACAGTATTATGCAGGTAAAACAAAAAGCTGATACAGCACAGCTGCTTGCAGCCTGCTTTAATTCACATCTTAACCTGCAGACCACTCACTTAGTATTTTTTCAATTTGCTTTAACCGCCCTTTAAAAAAACTGCCGCTTATCACTCAGAACCGCCTGACAAAGAATTATTGGTATTTTCACCTGAAGTTTCCCTTATATTTTTTGTTTCTTCAGTTTCCTTGCTTTCCTTACCTTCTTCTTGAGCTTTCGTTTGATTTTTTACTTTTTCAGCTTTTGCTACCTCTGTTTGCTTCTTAACTTCATCAGCCTTCTCAATCCTTCCAGCTGCCTTCATAGTTTCCTTTTGTTTTCTTAACTCTTCGGCTTTTTTTATTTCTTTTAGACGTTTTGCTTCTTCATCAGCTTTTTTTCTTTTTTCTTCAAACTCCTTATTGTCTTTCGACTCTTGTGCACCGGCATCACTTGGAGTGGCTTTAGAAGTTTCTACAACCTCCTCACCTTCTATAGTAACTATATAGGGAGCCTTGCCCTCTAAAACTGCTGTTTTATACTTTTCAACATATCCGTATTTTTTGCCGTCCGTATCGGTAAACTTGGGTTTTCCGTCATCAGTACTTTTATATTTTTCTTGCTGGCAATCTGTACCTGTGCCTGTAAGAAATCCTGCCCTACAAATTTTTCATACACATTTGCCAAACCAAACCTTTCATAAAAAGACTTTTTTCCGTTAATAGAATCAAATTGCCCTGAAGGACTTGGCTTATCCACTCTTTCTACTATCTCTCCCTCAGTATTTCTTACTATTCCCTGAACTTTGAACTTAGGTCTGTCATTCAGGTACTCATAAGCTGTATTTTGTATATTGAAACGCACATCCTGCTCTACATCATAAAATTCAAAATCCGAATCCGAGTTTCCCTCTACAGCTATATTGCCATCTTCTATTGTAAGGCTTTCTCCTCCAAACATCATCCCTATCAGATTTTCACTAATATTTCCTGACCTTAATATCAGGCTGTTTGCCGCTTGTACTCCACAGTAATTTGAGCCTTTAACTTCACCTGAGTTTATTATAACATCATTTCCATATAATCCTGCCAAATAATCTCCCTTTTCACCTAAATCAATCTTTCCCCCGTTACGCTCAACCAAATCCATTCCTGAAATTTCGGTTCCTATAAACGCTACATCGCTTTGAATTATAATATCTCCATGTGTAGTGGATACTTTATATCCCGGAGTTTCAATTGTTATATCCTTAAATACCAGTTTCTTTATCTTATCCATTCTGAAATCTATAACATATACTAAACTGCCATTATTTTTTTCAAAACCGGCGGTATATATTTTATGTCCGTCACCATCAATAGTTATTTTAAGGGTAGATTCAGCCATCTTCGGATCCTGTAAAAACAATTACTTAGTTAACTCTATGTCATTTTTTAATTTAACACTTTGATAGTTTTTAAGTGCTTCTTCCAATTCTTCCTCAGTGCTTACTCCAACCGTTTCGATATCAACTATATTTGCATCTTCACCTCCTATACTTCCACTTTTTACAAATGCATAATTACCTGCTGCATAAGCATGTACTGCATTTGCTAATCCTAAAGACACGCCTAAAAATAGGTATGCATATCTTCGTAACTTCATACAATCCTCCAAATACATTATATTTTATCAAAATTACCATAGATTCTAACTCTGCTCTGAGGCATTTACAATAGTTTTTTGATAAAAAATCCATGATTGTACTATATTTTATACTAAATTATTTTTAACTTCAGTAATCTTTCTTATTTTTTATACTAAAGAAGAAGCCGTAATTATTAATTGATTCAAATATCACAATTTATTCTATTAACAGCATCAACACCATTTATCAGAGCGAAAGTTGATATATAGAAATATAACTCATTTTTTATTGAGCTTATCATATACAAAGGTCAGGCTAAAGCCCAGTAAAGCGAATACTAAAGCTATAATAAAAGCCAGGCTATAGGCTCCGGTTCCGGAATATATCCTGCCCATAATTATAGGTCCTATAAGTCCCGCAGCATTAAACCCGATAAACATAATACCATAGTTTATACTTGAATTTTTTCTTCCAAATTGCTTTGAAGTAAAGCCTGGATACACTCCCATAAACGATCCGAAGCAAAACCCTACCATACAAATACCTATACAAAACAAAGCCACTCCTGCATTCAGGTATAATAAAACAATAGCAATTACCGCAACTGCAAAAACACCTCTTAAAGTAAGAGCAGAGCCTATTCTATCAGATATACTCCCTGATATTATTCGACCAAAAGTATTAAATAATGCCAAAACAGATACTATAAGAGCAGCTTTTGCAGCTGTCATTCCTGCCATATTTTGTGCAATAGCGGAAGCCTGCGATATAACCATCATTCCCAAAACCGCTCCAAAGAAAAGCATGGCTAACATCACATAAAAAATCGCTTCGGAAAGCATTTTTTTCCAATTTTTATCTGCGGTACTATTAATGCTGCCGGAATTTTGATTTGCAGAATTATAACCTAAAGGCACAAAATTTTCAGGGCATCTAATAATAAACTGAGAGCAAATGCCTGTCCCAACAATTATTACAATTCCAAAATAAAAAAATGCCTTACTTACTCCCACTTTAGTAATCAGAAAATCAGCAACAGGAGGTAATATTACAGAAGATATACCGTAAGACGCTGTCGCTATCCCGCCGACCAAGCCTGCCTTATCCGGAAAAAATTTAACTGAATTGCTTATTGTGCAGCCGTACGCCAAGCCCATTGCCAAACCTGAAGCTACACCATATCCGATAATCAAGCCTAAAATACTTTTTGCAAAGCTGCATATAATAAAGCCTATTCCGAATAATATTCCGCCTAAAAACACAACATTGCGAGGTCCCAGCTTCTGATTTAAAAAGCCTCCGCCTATCATAGTAATAAAGCCGGAAGAATTTCCTATTGAAAAAACTATGGCCAAATCAGCAGACGACAGCTCTTTACCTAAAAGTCCCGAAAGATTTAGCGCCATCGGCTCGGCAAATACACTCCATACATAAAGTGCACCTATGCACAGATTAATTATACAGCTTGCAAAAAGCACAAGCCATCTTCTTTTCATTAATTTAATTCGTTCTTTTTCCGTCATACTTACTCCTGTTTAATTTTTTGTTATAGCACCAGCCTAACACCAAAGCCAGCACTGCTCTTTGCCGACTGCTTACCGCTCGCATATTATAATATAACATAAATAACTGATAATACAAGTATTTATAAATATAACCGTATTTTTATACCGATTAATGATTCTGAAGCAAACGTAACTTTTTATGTAATTGTCAGAGAAGAAAAATTATATCTCAGTATTTAAAAAAATATATCCGCTTGTACTCAACTATAAATAAAGTTTTCTTTTAAACAAAGAAGCTATAGTCCACTTGATTAGCGTACTATAGCTTCTTATCAAGAAATGCATATTAGATTTCTAGATGTGCTTTTTTATAATGAGCTTATAAATCCTGTATTTCTATAATAGGTATTTTAGAACAGTGTTCTTGGCATATATTCCTTATTCTTCCTCTTTGTTCTTATATTAACATATATTTTATAAAAATGGTAAGTATTAAGAGTGGATTACCATTAATAATTGTTTCTTTTAAAATACTTTTAGTTGTTTCTTTATGTTTTGTCTATTCATCAACCAATGTACCGATACCAGTTACTTCGCACTGGCACTCTCTAATCAATTTTTTCCAAAGATTGTAAAGAAAAACATGCTGAAATCTTTCAATTCTCTATTTCCTACATAGAAACATTTATCGCTCAATCTGTTGCTAATTGGAATAAAAAAAACAAAATGGTATATAATATTAAATTAGATTATGCTAAATATATTAACAGATGACAATTCCATAAAATTGTCAGGTAATAATATAACATTAAGATAAATTAATATAATATTCAGGAGGCTGCTCATAATGACTCAAAAGAAACTTCAGGCAAAGGATTTTATTACAGTCGGCATTTTTACTGCAATCCTTTGGGTTGTACAGATGGTTATAATGTATATGGGATTTCTTTCACCATTTATTGTAGCGGGGTATGCTGTACTAATTCCGATTGTTACAGGTATCCCTATGATGCTATACTACGCAAGAATAGAAAAATTTGGCATGTTAACTATTACCTCTGTAATTGTAGCAATATTGTTGTTTATATTCGGAATGGGCTTTACTGGAGCACCGATATGCATTATAGCAGGACTAATTGCGGACTTTGTCGCAAAGTCAGGTAATTACAAGAACCAGAAAAAAACAGTTATTAGTTATGGAGTATTCAGTCTTTGGGTTGTTGCGAGTTATCTTCCACTTGTACTCACAGCAGATTCCTACAAGCAAAGTCTATTGAAAGGCGGATATGATTCGTCTTTTGTTAATACATTATTTACGCTCATAACTCCTAAAACATATCCGATTATTATTGTTATCTGCTTTATAAGTGGTACAATTGGAGCATTTATCGGGAAAGCAGTGGTAAAGAAAAATTTTGAAAAAGCAGGGATAGTATAGATGAAAGAAACAAATAGAAAAAGAGAGAGAACTGGTTTGCTGCATCTTGATCCACGAAGCAAGCTTCTTATTCTGGTCTTGTTTTCTGTTGTAGTGATGATTGATATTGTGGATGGTCCGGCTTACATAGTCCGGATCATTATGACGTTTATTCCTGTTTTTCTTGTGTGTTTGGAAGGAAAAATACATATCGGGGCACGCTTTACAGTTCTGTTTATCGCAGCATCATTATTACAAAACTATACACAGCAGAATATAGGTGGTATTGCGAGAATGTTGGTTTTATTCTTATGCTATATGATTACACAATTCGCACCAGTAATGATTACTGTCTGGTACTGTATTTCTACTACAAGAATAAGCGAATTCATGGCAGCGATGAACCGTATGCATGCACCTCAAGGGTTATCAATCTCTATAGCGGTTATGATGCGCTTCTTTCCGACATTAGCAGAGGAATACCGTTCTATTCGTGATGCAATGAAAATGAGAGGAGTTCAGTTTGGAGGTGGTAAGGTTACTAAAATGGTAACATATCGTCTAATTCCTCTTTTATTTTCCAGTATCAGTATCGGTGATGAACTGTCCGCCGCTGCTATCACAAGAGGATTGGGTGCACCGGTTAAAAGAACTAATGTTTGTGAGATTGGATTTCATATCCACGATTTTTTAATTATTATGGTGATGAGCTCAATGACAGTTTTATATGTCTGGTTTTCTTTACAAAGTGGGGTGAAATTATTATGATAGAAATCACAAATGTTGAATTTCACTACACCGGATTGGATAAGGAAGGGCTAAAAAATATCAGCCTAAAAATTATGAAGGGCGAATGTGTTCTTTTGTGTGGGGCTTCCGGATGCGGAAAAACGACACTCACACGCCTGATCAACGGTTTGATTCCTCATTTTTACAAAGGAGAATTAAAGGGCGAAGTTATCGTTAATGACAAGAAAATTGGGGAACAGGAACTGTATTCTCTTGCAGAAATGGTCGGCAGCGTTTTTCAAAATCCGAGAAGTCAGTTTTTCTCTGTAGATACAGACGGAGAAATTACTTTCGGTCCAGAAAATCTCGGTCTTCAAAAAGAGGAAATTCTTAAGCGAAAAGAGTGTGTTCTTACAGAACTGAATTTGCATGAGTTGATGAATCGCAGTCTGTTTAATCTTTCCGGAGGAGAAAAACAGAAAATTGCGTGCGGTTCCGTGGCAGCACTTTTGCCACAAATCATCCTTCTTGATGAACCGTCTTCTAATTTAGACTGGTCTGCAATCCGTGATCTTAACAAAATGATGAAATTGTGGAAAAGACAAGGAAAGACAATCATTATTTCTGAACATAGATTATGGTACTTAAAAGATGTTATTGATCGTGCTATTTATCTGGAAAAAGGTGAAATAGTCAGAGAGTGGACACAAGATGCCTTTGCAGCCTTATCGGAGAATGAACTCGCTTCATATGAACTGCGTCCAGTGAACTTGGAAGAACGATATATTCAAGAATTTTCAGGGAATAAGTCGATTACAGAAGATTATCTGTGTCAATCAGCTGATGGAAATGCAATTTCAAGAGAAGCACAGACAGATAAAATTGTAATAAAAGACTTGTATTTCACATATAATCCTAAAAAATATCTTCTTTTTAAGAAAAAACTATCACCGGCTGATGTAAATATCTGTACACTTCGAATTCCTTTTTTGAGTGTGAAATCGGGAGAAGTCATCGGCATTATTGGAAACAATGGTTCCGGAAAATCAACCTTTTTACGATGCCTTTGTGGTCTTGAAAAGACATGTATCGGTAGTATTTCGATTAATGGAAAAATTTATGCAGGAAAAAATCTGACAAAGAGCTGTTACATGGTAATGCAGGATGTTAATCACCAGCTTTTTACAGACAGTGTTATTACAGAGGTAATGCTGTCTATGAAACATCCAGATGAAAAAAAAGCAAAAAAAATACTGGCAAGTCTTGATTTATTAAATTATAAGGACAAGCATCCTATGGCACTTTCCGGAGGGCAAAAACAACGTATAGCAATCGCATCTGCGATTGCGGCGAATGCATCAATCCTTCTCTTTGATGAACCGACTTCCGGATTAGATTACCGACATATGAAAGAAGTATCTGCGATATTGAAAGAACTGGCAAAAAAGAAAAAAACAATCTTTGTTGCCACACATGATCCTGAATTGGTTGTAGAATGCTGCGATCGTATGATTCAGATTATAGATGGATATGCAAGACAAATTAAGTGAAACAAAGTGGAATCTGGTGAAAAGATGAAAAGAAATATTATCAAGCAATTTGAAAAAGCAAGAGCTTTTATATCAAAAGAACAATGTCGAATTGAGTTACCGCTACCGTCTAATATAGGAAAAAAGGCCGGAAAATTAGTCACAATATTTCTTGGCGAAGAAAATACTTTATTCAATTTAATTGAAATATACTCAACAGAAATCCCGGAATTTATAGCAAATCCAGTCAAGGGGACAAAAGAACTAAAAATAAATTACTGTGCTACCGGACGTTGTGAGCTTCAGTTGAAATCAGGAGAATGTACCTATTTGACTGCAGGAGAGATTGCAATTGATAGCGGTCAGGCTGAAAGCTCCTTTTATTATCCTTGTGGAGAATATATCGGATACGAAGTGATTGTCTATATTGAATCAGAAGAAACATACCTGCCCAAAGAGGCACTTCCTGCTCCACTATTTCTTTATAAATACTTTGAGGGACAGCCTCGTCCATGGATTCGAGCTGCCGGAAAATTTATTTCCGTTTTTTATGATACTTTTAAATATTATACAGAAGAAAAAATCGGGAATGAATTAATTTTCTTGAAATGTATGGAACTTCTTACATACCTGACCAAACTGGATTTTGAGCAGGTTAATATAAGAAGAACCTATTATACAGCATCACAGACAGAGATTGCCAAAAGGGTAAAAGAATTGATTTGCTCTGATTTATCTATACGTTATGCAGCAAGAGATCTAGCCGAAAGATTTGGAGTAAGTGAAACGAGCCTTAAAAATTACTTTCGCAGCGTTTACGGTTGCGGCTATGCAGAATTTCAACAAAACGCAAGGATGGAGAAAGCTGCCGAACTGCTTAAAGGAACAGAACAAAAGATTGCAGATATAGGGTTGGCAGTCGGCTTTATTACACAAGCAAAGTTTGGTGCAGCATTTAAAACTTATTTCGGAGTGACTCCACTTGAGTATCGCAGGCAACACAGATTAGGTGAAAAAAGCTATATGCCGAATAAAAAGTAAAGTTCAATATAGTACTTATCATCACTATTATTCGTAAGCGCTCAATAACTGAGTGCCTATAATTCGTCACGATCTTGTGAGACAATACTACCAATTGTAGTGGTCAAGCATTTTTGTAACACTTGCGACTGATTTTTATACAGCATATCGTGCCTCAAAGGGAGTGCGATATCTGTTATAGGCATGGGGACGTACATGGTTATACTTTACGTATGCAAAATCCTCAACA
>ERZ773099.338-NODE-338-length-41296-cov-6.581872_pt1 | contig 41296 bp, 38 predicted proteins | sample MGYA00511120_ERZ773099 | MGnify/ENA primary metagenome ERZ773099 (study PRJEB29015, sample SAMEA2738012) | human oral metagenome | biome: human oral; feature: human-associated habitat; material: dental | place: China | collected 2104 ... | reverse complement strand
GTCAATGCGATGCTCTATTTTATTTTTATAAGTTTATTCGATTTTTGACTTACGGCTTAAAAAGCCTGTAAAATCACTTCCGCATGCAGCTATTATTACGATCAGTGCAGCAGGCTCTGAAACCAGCGACTCGGCGGTGATTACAAATGACGAGATAACTCCGCACAGCAAAAGAGGAGTGAACGGAGATTTTAACAGGTGCAGATTTGCCCTGATGAATCCTGAACTGACCTACAGCCTACCTAAATATCAGATCAGTGCGGGAGTTGCAGACATATTTATGCATACCTCAGAAAGATATTTTGCTTCAATAATCGGCAACCACCTGACTGACGAGATAGCGGAAGGACTGTTTAGAAATATAATAAAGTACGGTGAAATCGGGGTAAATGACAGCAGCAATTATGAAGCCATGAGCGAAATAATGTGGTCGGGCAGCATTTCTCATATAGGCATTACCGGACTTGGAAGCAGAGGAGATCTGCCTAAGGACGGAGATTGGGCATGTCACCAGATAGGCATGGCATTGTCGGCTATTTATGATTATACACATGGTGCAACCCTTACTGCCATCTGGGGAAGCTGGGCGAGGTATGTGTGCAGGAATAATATCGCAAGGTTTGCACAGCTTGCACGCAACGTATACAAGGTAGAGGAGGCTTCAGATGAGAAAGCCTGCGAGCTGGCAATCGTAAAGAGTGAGGAATTCTTTAAGAGAATAGGTATGCCGATAAGTCTTACGGAGCTGATGGGCAGGGCACCGAGCGAGGAAGAGCTGGTGGTACTCAGTGAAAACTGCTCCTTCGGCAAAAAGAGAAATATAGGGGCATTTATGATATTAAATTACGAAGATATGTATAATATTTATAAGGCTGCAATTTAATTTAAGATAAGGAATTACATTTAATATTATGATAAAAAATAAATCTAAAAATATTTTAGCTTCTACGGCTTTATTAGCTTGCATAGCTGCCTTTACTTTAATTTCAGCTTCATGCGCAGGCTCAAATTCAGCAAATAGTAAGAGTGCCGCACAGGACTCCGGGGGTGCTGCCGGAGCGGACACCTCACAGCCGAATCCCTTTGTCACCTGTAAAAATATCGAAGAAGCTGAAGCTTTGGCAGGTCTTGAGCTTAAGCTGCCTGAAAAGATTGAAGGCTATGACAAGATGGAGCTGCAGGTGATTCCGAAGGAGATGATAGAGGTCGTCTATACTAAGGATAACCATAAGATTGTTATCAGAAAGGGTATTAACAACAGCGAAACCGGCGGCGATGTAAGCGGAGATCATACTGAATATACCAATGTAGGAGATGCTAATGTAGGCGAGGTAAAGGTAACCTTTAAGGGTGATGACGAAAAGGATCCCAGACTTGCAGTCTGGACTGTAGGCTCTTATGCATACTCTTTAAGCTCTGATGAACTGGAAAGGTCGGAGTTTAACAGCTTGATAAGTGATATACAGTAATTTTTAATATTCCGGATTTTTTCACCTTCACAGCTGGCGAAACGAATTATTTTTAGAAGCAAAAATTATACAGCGGACTTTTGCTGTGAGCGGTGCAGGCAGGTCCCCGCTTCAACAGTGCAGAGATTTAAGCAGGACACAGGGGACTTGCCTGCGCCGGCGGGAGCGAGAGCTCTCGCCGGGAGTCTGCGAAGCGGACTTTGGCTCATAAGCAAGCAGGAGGCATTGTCAATAAAATAGATTAAAAACAAGGCAAATCAGATTATAAATAAAGCAGACTGCAATTTCCCGCTTTATTTCGCTGTAGAACGAGTGATTTAGATAAGCTAAACGGAATGAGGATAAAAACTTGATAAGCAGTATGACAGGCTTTGGCAGAGTACAGGAAAGTAATAAGCTGTGCCATATATCGGTAGAAATAAAATCTGTAAATCACAGGTATCTTGATTTAAATATAAAAATGCCTAAAAGGTTCAATGCTTTTGAGGCTCAGATTAGAAATGAGGTAAGAAAATATATTCAAAGGGGCAAGGTAGACCTTTTTATTGCCTATGAGCCTTATGACATGAATGAGCTCCTTCTTAACTACAATAAAAATATGGCGGCTCAGTATTTAGAATATGCACGCAGGATTGAAGAAGAATTCGGAGTTGAAAATGATATTAAGGCTTCGATTCTTTTAAATTTTCCGGAGGTTGTAAGCATGCGGGAAGCTGAGGCTGACCTTGACAGGCTTAAGCCCCTGTTGTTTTCAGTAATTAACAGGGGCTGTGCCGAGTTTGCCGAAGCGAGGAAAATTGAAGGAGAAAGGCTTAAAGAGGATATGCTGGTCAAGCTTAAAAATATTAAAAAGAATATCAGTATTATTCAGGAAAAGTCTCCGGAGGCTGTAGACAACTATAAAAAAACTCTTAAGTCAAAAATAGAGGAGCTTATTAATTCCAAAATATATGACGAGAGCAGGATTTTAACTGAAACTGCGATATATGCTGATAAGGTCTGCATTGATGAGGAAATAGTAAGGCTTAAAAGTCACGTTGAGGCTGTGTCAAAAGAACTTGCCTTTGGCGGCGCAGTTGGAAGAAAGCTGGATTTTATAGCACAGGAGATGAACCGGGAGGCAAATACAATATTATCAAAAACTCCGGATGTGGCTATATCCGAAACTGCGGTGGAGCTTAAGACAGATATTGAGAAGCTTAGAGAACAGATACAAAATATTGAATAAAAAATTAAAAGGTTTAAATATATGAGAAAAGGGATTTTAATTGTAATTTCAGGCTTTTCAGGTGCCGGAAAGGGAACTCTGGTAAAGGAGCTGCTAAAAAAGTATGATAATTACTGTCTTTCCGTGTCAGCTACTACAAGAGCTCCAAGACAAGGCGAGAAGGAGGGAAGGGAATACTTTTTTTTAAGCCGGGAAGAATTTGAAAACAAGATAGAAAAGGATGATTTTATAGAATATGCCTCCTATCTTGGAAATTACTACGGAACGCCTAAAGAATATGTGCTTAGACATCTTAACAAAGGTGAAAATGTTATACTTGAGATAGAGATTCAGGGAGCTGCCAAGATAAAAGAAAAATTTAAAGATGCCCTCATGGTGTTTGTAGCTCCTCCCTCAGCCGAAATTCTTGAATCAAGGCTGGTGGGCAGGGACACTGAAAGCCGGGAGCAAATAAAGAACAGACTTTTGCGTGCCGCCGATGAAAGCAGCTTTGTAAAAGACTATGATTATATTATTGTAAATGATGTTTTAAATGAGGCTGTAAAAAAGCTTAACTGCCTTATTGAATGCAGAGGCATGGAAGTATCCGAAAATCTTGGCTTTATAGAAAGGCTGCGTTATGAATTAAAGCATTTTAGGCAGGAAGCCTATTGACTTTAAACAATGGGAAGTTCACTACTTGACTAAGTTAAAACAAATGGTTAAAATAGCCCTGAACAGCATGCAATTAAAACCGGAAAGGTGTTGAAGCTGTATTTTAAGGAGGAAATTATGCTACATCCATCATATAGTGATTTAATAGAAGTTGTAAACAGCAAAGTGGAGCCAGGAGAAGAGCCGGTGGTGCAGAGCAGATATTCTATCGTTATGGCTACTGCCAAAAGAGCGAGGCAGCTTATAGGAGAAAAGGTTCTCCTTTATAAAAAGCCTTTATCTATGGCTATTGATGATTTATATAAACAAAGAGTAAAGATAGTTTCTGAAAATGATGAAGAAGCCGTTTTGGATGAAGCTTCAGCAGATGAAAGGTAATTAATGAAGGTTTGTCTTATCTCTTTAGGCTGTGATAAGAACCTGGTGGATGCGGAGCACATGCTTGGTCTTATAGCAGAAAGAGGATATACTTATACTGATGATGAAAAGGAAGCAGATATTATAATAGTTAATACCTGCTGTTTTATACTGGATGCAAAGGAAGAAAGTGTTGAAGCAATACTGGAAACGGCAAGGCTGAAAAAGGAAGGCAAGCTTAAGGTGCTTATAGTAACGGGCTGTATGGCTCAAAGATACAAGGAGGAGATAAAGGAGGAAATACCTGAGGTTGATGCACTTTTAGGAACAAGCAGCTATGATAAGCTGGGAGAGGTGATAGATGCGGTATTGTCAAAGACCGCAAGGTTTAAAACTGATAAGTTTTTGGACTTGGACAGGCTTCCGGCTTTGTCTAAAAAGAGGTATCATTCCACAGGAGGCTACTATGCCTATCTTAAGATAGCGGAGGGCTGTGATAAGCACTGCACCTACTGCATAATTCCCTCTTTAAGAGGAAGCTACCGAAGCTATGCCATGGAGCTTTTAGTGGAGGAGGCAAGGCAGCTTGCAAGGGACGGCATAAAGGAGCTTATTCTTGTTGCACAGGAAACCACAGTATACGGTCAGGATATTTATGGAAAAAAGATGCTGGCAGAGCTTTTAAGACAGCTTTGCAAAATTGAAGGGCTCAGGTGGATAAGGATTCTTTACTGCTATCCTGAGGAAATAGATGATGAGCTTATAGAGGTGATGGTTCAGGAGGATAAGATCTGTAAATACCTTGACATACCCATACAGCATTCCTCAGACAGAATCTTAAGGCGAATGGGACGAAGGACAAGCCGTAAGGATTTGATAAATATTATTGCCAAGCTGAGAAAAGCAATGCCGGATATAATACTTAGAACTACATTGATAACCGGCTTTCCCGGAGAGAACGAGGAAGATGTTGAGGATTTGATAAGCTTTGTTAAAAAGATGAGATTTGAAAGACTGGGAGTTTTCTGCTATAGTCTTGAGGAGGGAACTTTGGCTGCCGATTTTGATAAGCAGGTTAAGGACAGGGTTAAGGAATCAAGGAAAAATAAAATTATGAGGCTGCAAAGGGATATATCAAAACAGCATCTTGAAAGCCTTGTAGGCTCTGAGCTGGAGGTTTTAATTGAAGGCAGGCTTTCAGATGAAGATGTGTATGTAGGGCGTACCTATATGGACACTCCCGGAGTTGACGGGTATATTTTCATAAATTCAAAAGCACCATATATGAGCGGAGATTTTATAAAGGCGAGGGTAACAGGAGCTTCTGAATATGACCTTATAGGAGAACTTAGATGAATTTACCGAATAAACTGACTGTATTAAGAATAATTATGATTCCTTTTTTTATATATTTTTTAATGTATAATCAGGGAGAGGACAGTTTATATAGAGGGCTTGCACTTGCAGTTTTTATAATTGCGGCTTTAACTGATACGCTGGACGGGATTATTGCAAGAAAATATAAGCTTATAACAAATTTTGGAAAGTTTATGGACCCGCTTGCCGATAAGCTGCTGGTATGCTCTGCACTTATATGTCTTATACAGCTTAAACGCATAGATGCACTTATAGTAACTGTAATAATAGCGAGAGAGTTTATTATAAGCGGCTTTAGATTGGTGGCTTCAGATGCCGGCGTAGTGATAGCGGCAAGTATTTGGGGAAAGGTAAAGACTGTTTCACAGATGCTCTGTATATGCCTGCTGATACTTAATCTTGACAGGCTTAAAGCCTTGACCGATATAATGGTATGGATAATGCTTGCGCTTACTGTCATATCATTAACTGACTATATAATTAAAAACCATAAAGTAATCAGTAAGGGAGGTATTTAGAAAATGGGAGATTTAGTTAAGAGGCAGAAAACAATCAATCTTTATGGTATTTCCGAGGTGCAGGCAAAAGATGTGCTGGAAGATATTATCAAAAAGAAGGAAGCAGATATTAAAATCTTAACTAAAGAGGGTGAAGTACAAATTATAGTTTCTGCTTCAGCGGATACTGAAGATGAGGCAAAGGCTGTTATTAAGCCTGTCAGCAGAGAAATTAAAAAAAGGTTTCCGGATTCTGCTCTGGCTGTAAATGATAAAAAGAATCTCAGCCTTGAAAAAAAACTAGTTAAATTACTTGAAAAAAATGATTTCAGTATTTCTACGGCGGAGTCCTGCACCGGAGGACTTCTTTCAGCAAGGATTATAAATGTTCCCGGAGCTTCGGAAGTATTTAAAGAGGGTATGGTGACCTATACCAATAAATCAAAGAGAAAGAGGCTTGATGTAAGCAAGTCAACATTAAAAAAATATGGTGCCGTAAGCAAACAGACTGCGAAAGAAATGGCGGCGGGGATAGCTTTTAACTCGGACAGTGATGCTGCACTCTCAATCACTGGAATTGCAGGTCCTGATGGAGGGACTGAAGAAAAACCGGTAGGGCTTGTGTATATAGGCTTGTATGTAAAGGGCAAAATCCTTGCTGAAGAATTCCATTTTTCAGGAAACAGACAGGAAATAAGGGAGCAGTCGGTTGAAGCCGCTTTAGTAATGCTTACAAAATACCTTGAATCAATCTAGTCAAACCCCATATTTTTTGGAAGAAGAAGGCTTTAAGGGGAATACCTATGAAATGGTATAAGAATTTATATGTTTCCGAAGAAGCGGAAAGTGAAAAGAAGAATATTATAAAAAGCATTAAAAAAAATAAGTTGGTGTTTTTTGGATATGTCATTATTATTGAAGCTAAAAACAACTCCGGTAGTGACGGGCTCCTTACTATACTGCACAGTGCATTTTTTTTAAAAAATTATGCGAAAAGGGATGAGGTGCTGATTGTCGGTATTGCTTATGGCAGAAGGGATGCTTTGGAGCTTGCCGGAAATATAGTTTATGAAGTGTATCAAAAAACCGGAGGCTTTGACATAAGGGAATATATTATATAATATTTTCAGGAGGAGGATATGCTTGGAATATTATTCGGTATTTTAAAAATAACAGGCAGCATCCTTCTGCTTATTATATTACTTTTTATACTGGGGATATGCCTTATTGCTTTAGTACCTGTAAGGTATAAAATTAATTTTAAATATAAGGACGACATGGACCTGTATATCTGTGTAAGCTGGCTGCTGCATTTGGTGCAGGCGGAGTACGGCACCAAGTCCAAAGCTGCTGTTAAGATATTCGGAGTAAAGCTTTTTAATAATAAAACAAGCCTGAGAAACAGTTCAGAACAAAACCGGAAAAGAACTCTGGAAAAAAAAGCTGCGGAGCCTGAAGCTGCCGCTAAACAAATAGATGAGGCTGAGAAATCTGATAAAGCTGTAAATGATATAGCGGGATGGGAGGAAGAAACTACTTCCAAAAAGATACCTGATAAATCAGGCGCTGAAAAATCCTTTAAAAGAAATAAGCGAAGGAGCTTAAAGCTCTCACCCAAGGTTTTATGCCGGAAGATTAAATTAAAGCTGTTTAATACTTATAAAAGGCTGAAGCATAGTTTAATTAGGCTTTGTAGCAGCGTTAAAAATTTGGAAGCTAAAATAAATGATAAAGCATTGCAGAAAACATTGAGGAAGTTATTTAATGAAGGCTATAAAGTAACATCACATTGCCTGCCCCGGCGTATAAGCGGATATCTGAAATTTGGATTTGGAGAGCCTTATGCTACAGGAACTGTTTTGAGATACACCGCTCTGTTCCTGCCTCTGTATAAGAATAAATTTGAGGTGATTCCCATGTTTGAAGAGAATATCATAGAAACGGATATAGAGCTGACAGGAAGGATAAGAATCGGAGCCGTACTTATTGCAATATTAAGGCTTTATTTGAATAAAGATATAAGAAAGTGGATTAAAAGATTTTTATAAATGAACAGGAGGCTTTTAGTAATGGCAGAAAAAGAAAAATTATTAGCAGCTATAGATTCCTTATTTAGCGGAATGGATTTATTTATAAATACTAAGACTGTAGTAGGAGAGCCTATCAGAGTTGATGACACGATAGTGCTGCCGCTTGTTGATGTAAGCTGCGGCATGGGTGCAGGAGGCTTTGAGGAGAATGCAAAATATAATGGCGGCGGAGGGATGAGTGCCAAGATGAGTCCTGCTGCTCTTTTAATTATACAAAACGGAACTTCAAGACTTGTAAATGTAAGAAACCAGGATGCCTTTTCAAAAATAATTGATTTAATACCTGAAATTATGAATAAATTTAAGGCAAATAAAGAGATTAATGAGACTGCTGTTAAAAATGCGAGAGAAGCGGTGTCTAAAGAATTTGATGAGGAGCTTAAGGCTTAATTAACAGCCGAAGGTCTGTCACCTGACAAGGAGTGGCAAGCTGTGAGCGGACTTTAAAACCAGAAAATGTATTGACAATATTGTTTATTAACGATATACTACTACACACGATAGTAGATTTCTTAACAACAGGAGATATTTTTATGGAAGATAAGAGAATTTCAAAGGCAGTCATTTCAAGACTTCCAAGATATTACAGGTATCTTGGCGAGATAAGCGAAGAAGGCATAGAGCGCATTTCGTCAAAGGAACTGAGTATAAGGATGAAGGTGACCGCCTCTCAGATAAGACAGGATTTAAATAATTTTGGAGGATTCGGTCAGCAGGGATATGGATATAATGTAAAATATCTCTATAATGAAATAGGCAAAATTCTTGGCATAGATAGACAGCATAATCTTATAGTGATAGGAGCAGGTAATCTTGGAAATGCGCTTACTAACTACACTAATTTTGAAAAAAGAGGCTTTGTAATTAAGGCGATGTTTGACGTAAATCCTGATGTGATAGGGAAAGAGGTCAGAAAAGTGAAGGTTTACAGTCTTGATAAGCTTGAGGAATATATATCCAAAAATCAGATTCAGATAGCGGTTTTAAGCATACCTAAAAATGAAGCTATCTCGGTGGCAAAAAGGCTGATAAATGCCGGGATAAAGGCGATACTCAACTTCGCACATACAGACCTTGAGGTGCCTGAAGATGTAATAGTTGAAAATGTTCATCTTTCGGACTTTTTGATGAGGCTGTCTTATAGAGTAAGTAGTCTGGTTGATAAGCATGAGGAATAAAAATAATATACTCTGAACACTCTGCCTATGCCGGGGTGCGGATAAGAGATTCCGCAGCCGGGCATTTTTACATGGTGAAGCTTGTAAAAGACTTAAGCAAAGGAGAGCTATGTGTTATAAGATTTTAAAGTCCGCAGATTTAAAAATAATCCCGAAAAGAAAAGCTGAGGCTAATAAGGGAGATTTTAAGAAGCTTTTGGTGATAGCAGGCTCTTACGGCATGAGCGGGGCCGCGTATTTGTCTGCCTTTGCCGCTTATAGGACCGGCTCCGGACTGGTAAGACTATTCTCCGCTGAGGACAATAGAAGTATATTTCAAACTATGCTGCCTGAGGCTGTAGTTTCCTCATATAGGGAAGCTGATTTCAGAGATAATTATAAGGAGCTTGTTAATAAGCTTGATGCTGCACTTGCATGGGCTCAGATAATAGTGCTCGGTCCTGGGCTGGGAAGCAGGGAATATGTTTATACGCTGGTAAAACAGGTTTTAGTTAATAAGCAGACTCCGGTAATAATTGATGCCGATGCTTTAAACTGTATTGCCGCTAACCCTGATTTAAAGAAATATCTGCACAGCAATGCGGTAATAACCCCGCATTTAAAAGAAATGTCAAGACTTAGCGGAGAAAGCCTGTCAGATATTAAGGCTGAGCCCATAAAAACAGCCTGCGCTTATTCGGCAAAATATAAAACTAATGTAGTGCTTAAGCAGCATAATACAATTACAGCAGCCTGTGACGGCAGGCTGTATAAAAATCTCTCAGGCAGCCCGGCTCTTGCTAAGGCCGGCAGCGGAGATGTGCTTACAGGCGTGATAGCCGGGCTTTTTTGCATAGGCTTTGATATTGTGCAGGCAGCAGCTTTCGGGGTATACCTGCATGGGCTTGCAGGTGAAGAAGCTCAAAAAAAATACGGTGAGCACGGTGTCTTGGCAAGAGATGTTATAGAATGCATACCTTATGTGATGCAGCATAATCAATATTAAGCAGAGGTAAAGCTAAAATGAGCAATTATAAGAGAGTCAGGGCATTAATAGACCTTGACATACTCGAAAACAATGTTAATGAAATCAAAAAACACATTCCCTACGGCACCAGGATAGCCGGAGTGATTAAAGCTGACGGCTATGGGCACGGTGATATACCCATAGCCAAAACCCTTGAAAATCTTGTAGATTTTTATGCGGTATCCACACTTAACGAAGCTCTTAATCTTTATTATCACAATCTGTATAAGCCCATACTTGTGCTTGGTCCCTTGCCGGGAGATGACTATAAGGAGCTTATAGAAAATAATATAAGAGCTACAGTATTTACCTTGAATCAGGCACTCAGCATCTCACGGGAGGCAAAGAAGCAGTCAAGGATAGCTTATATCCATATAGCGGTGGACACCGGCATGAACCGTATAGGGATAAGGGATAATGAAGAAGGAGCTGAACTGGTAAAAAAAATCTACAATCTTGATTATCTGCAGGTGGAGGGCATTTTTACCCATATGTATGCAGCTGACGAAAGTGATTTAAGCTCTGCAAATGCCCAGCTCAGGAGATTTAAAAGGTTTTTATTTCTGCTTAAAAAGTGCGGTATAGAGCCGAAGCTCAAGCATATTTCAAACTCTGCCGGCATAGTAAGAAATATAGGTGATACTTATGATATGGTAAGAGCGGGAATAATCATGTACGGCATACGCCCCTCGGATGAAACCGATATGGGAGCTATGGACATAAGACCTATACTCAGCATCAAATCTATGATTACCTATGTAAAATATATAGAAAAGGGTGAGACAGTAAGCTATGGCGCAACTTATAAGGCGGAAAAAAGAGTAAGAGTGGCTACCATCCCTATAGGCTATGGCGACGGCTACCCGAGAAGCTTAAGCAATAAAGGCTATGTACTGATAAACGGCAAAAAAGCCTGTATACTTGGTAGAGTGTGCATGGACCAGATGATGGTGGATGTAAGTGAGATACCTGAAGCTGATACTGGTACCGAGGTAACTATTATAGGCAGTGACGGTGCTGAGGCTATAAGTGTTGAAAGTCTAGCAAGCCTCTGCGATAAATTTCCGTATGAGCTTGTCTGTGACTTAAGCAAGAGAATTCCAAGAATCTATGTTCGTGGAGGAATGGTAGTAGGAATTAAGGACTATACAAGAGATATGTACAGAGATTTTTTGTATTAAAAACAGAGTCCGGAATTTTTGAGGCTGCAGATTGGGAATATAGCACTTGATTAGAATTAATTTATTATGATAGAATAAGAATAAAAATGTTGGAGATTCCGACATCAATGTTGACAGGAGGGAACTTTTTTATAGTCATGGGAGATGACAACTCGTGGAGTAAAGCGGCGGTTTTTATAGCATTTATAATTATAGATTTTATTTTTTTCTCATTCGGCTCTGCCATACAAAATTCTAATTCGACAAATTTGGAAAAAAATATGGAGGCAGGAGAACTTAAGGCAGGCAGGATTTTAAGGATAATAAACAGACCCGGAAAATTTGTAAACACCATTCAGATAGTATCTAATCTAATAGGCTTTATGACAGGCTTTATGATTGTGGGAGATTTTTCTATGCAGCTGTATAAGCAGCTGTTTCACAGTCTTAATGCGGACATATTTATTATACTGACAAGAATATTTACAATGATTGTTATGATTATAATCACGGTAAGCTTTGGTATAGTAATTCCTAAAAGACTGGCATTAAAAGAGCCTGAAAGATGGGCATACAGAATGGTGGGTGCTGTTTCGGTGCTTATGCTTTTTATAACTCCCGTAATTTTTCTTGTAAATTCCCTTTCATTTTTGGTGCTTAAAATTTTTGGCATAGATATGGATAAGCATGAGGAAAATGTTACTGAGGAAGATATAATGAGCATGGTAAATGAAGGACATGAGCAGGGAATCCTTGATTCAGGCGAAGCCAAGATGATTACCAATATATTTGAGCTGAATGATAAGGATGCTTCCGATGTAATGACACACAGGAAAAGCCTGGTTTGTATTGACGGCAATATTACTTTAAAGGAAGCGGTAGATTTTATGCTGAATGAGGGAAATAATTCTCGCTATCCTGTATATAAAGAAGATATAGACGATATAATAGGAATCCTTAATATGAAGGACGCACTTATATATGCCAATAAAAGCAGCGGCAGGTATTCACAGATGATGGTTGCTTCAATCCCGAAGCTTTTAAGAGCTGCACATTTTATACCTGAAACCCGAAATCTTGATACACTGTTTAGGGAAATGCAGTCTAAAAAAACTCACATGGTAGTTGTGGTGGATGAGTACGGGCAGACCGCAGGTGTGGTAACGATGGAGGATATACTTGAAGAAATAGTGGGAAACATTATGGACGAGTATGATGTTGATGAGGAAATGATTATAAAAAATAAAGACGGAAGCTTTACAATGCAGGGAATGACTGACCTTGAAGAGGTGGCAGAGGCACTTGATATTGAATTTGACGAGGAGGAAGAAGATAATTTTGATACCTTAAACGGTCTTATAATTTCCAAGCTTGACCGTATACCTGCTGACAATGAAAAATTCCATGTTGATATGCACGGCTGCAGATTCAGTGCAATAAGAGTGGAAAATAAAATGATACACTCGCTTAAGGTTGAAAAGCTTAAAAAAGAGGAAGATATGAATGATGAATCCGGAAACAAAGTTAAAGAGCAGTATGGAAACGAGCAATAATAAACTAAATATAAAACTGCTTTTTTCAGAGCTGTTTAAGGACAGAATTTTTTTTAAAAGGATGATAGGCATAGCTCTGCCTGTGGCTTTTCAAAATCTGCTGAACATGGTGGTCAACATGGTTGACACTCTTATGATAGGGGAGCTGGGAACGAGTGCGGTGGCTGCCGTGGGTCTTGGCAATAAGGTGTATTTTGTATTTGCACTTTTGGTTTTCGGCATATCCAGCGGGATAGGGCTTTTATCGGCACAGTATTGGGGGAGCAAGGACATAAAGAGCATAAGAAGGGTGCTGGGGCTGGGAATTTTAATCGCCATCAGTGCCTCTTTGATATTTACCTTATCGGCATTTTTCATACCCGAAGCTTTAATGAGGATATTTACGGCTTCTCCTGATACTATAAAACTTGGCATTTCTTACCTTGTAGTAGTCTGCTTTTCCTATCCGTTTACTGCTCTTACCAATATTCACGTATACACACTGCGTGCTATGGGAGAGGTAAAAATTCCGGTAATAACAAGCGTCAGTGCTATAATTATAAATATAACCGCCAATTATATATTAATATTCGGAAAATTGGGAATGCCTGCCCTCGGAGTGGCAGGTGCCGCCTATGCTACTTTGATAGCCAGAGTTTTTGAATGCCTAGCGGTTTTAATAATTATAAGAATTATTAAATCTCCTTTAGTATGCTTTTTAAAGGAAATGTTCAGCTTTAATAAGCATATAATTTCACAGTTTATGACTAATTCAATTCCGGTAATTGCCAATGAACTTATGTGGGGACTTGGAATCACCGTATATTCAATGGCTTATGGGCGCATGGGAGATGAGGCGGTGGCAGCGGTGACTATCGCTACTACACTTACTGATGTTACCCTGGTTATATTTATGGGACTTGCAGCGGCAAGTGTGGTCGTTTTGGGAAATGAGATGGGAGCCGACCATCTGGAAAAAGCCAAAAAGTATGCAAGCTACTTTTATGTAGTTTCAATATTTATGGGATTAATTGCCTCGCTAATATGTCTGCTGGTAGGACGGCAGTATTCGCTTATGTTTAATGTCAGCGATAAGGTGAGAAAGGATGTAGTGTACTGTCTTATAGCTCATGCCTTTCTCCAGCCCTTTGTAGGTATTACTACCGTAAATATGGTGGGCATATTAAGAAGCGGGGGAGATACAAGAGCAAGCTTTTTAATTGATATAAGCGGAGTGTGGCTTATAGGAGTTCCTCTGGCATTTATAGGAGGACTGTTATTTAAATTTCCGGTGTACATAGTCTATGCTATGGTCACCGGTGAAGAAATCTATAAAACAGTCTTAGGCTATATAAGGTATAAAAAATATAAATGGCTTAAGAATCTGGCTGTAGAGCTTAAAAATAAGATTTAAACTAGGGAGAATTTATGTCAGGACATTCAAAATTTGCAAATATAAAGCATAAGAAGGAAAAAAATGATGCTGCCAAGGGCAAAATTTTTACTATAATAGGCAGGGAAATAGCGGTTGCCGTAAAAGAAGGCGGACCGGATCCGAATAATAATTCTAAATTAAGAGATGTGATAGCAAAGGCAAAATCAAATAATGTGCCGAATGATACAATAGAAAGAGGAATTAAAAAAGCGGCAGGGGACGTATCGGCAGTAAATTATGAGCAAAATACCTATGAGGGCTATGGACCCTGCGGAGTGGCTATAATAGTTGAAACTCTTACCGATAATAAAAACAGGACGGCGGCAAACGTACGCTCCGCTTTTACAAAGGGCGGCGGCAATGTGGGCGCTCAGGGCTGCGTTTCATATATGTTTGATAAAAAGGGGCAGATTATCATAGATAAATCGGAGGTTGAGATGGAAGAGGATGAGCTTATGATGCTTGCGCTTGATTCCGGAGCTGACGATTTTATTGCGGAGGAGGACAGCTATGAGGTGCTTACCTCGCCGGAGGACTTTTCAGCTGTAAGGGAAGCCTTGGAAAAGGCGGGACTACCTATGGTGGAGGCGGAGGTTACTATGATTGCACAAAATAAAGTAGCCTTGACTGATGAAAATGATATTAAAAATATGAACAGAATAATTGACCTCTTAAATGCGGAGGATGACGTACAGGCGGTGTATCACAGCTGGGATGAGTAAGATTATATATAATTTTGCAGAATGCACTGTGCAGAATGCCCGTATCAGTTCAAAATAACTTCAAAAAAATCTGTCGTCTCTACTTGACAGATTTTTTTTGATTGTATATAATGCCATTTGATAAAGACTTTGACGGAGAGAGTAGTGCTGCTGTGAAGCCGCAGCGAGCCGGGGGCGGTGTAAGCCCGGTGCAGATGACAGCTATGAAAATCACTCCTGAGTTTCCTACCGAAGTAAGTGCGGCAAGTATTTTAAGCGATGCAGATGGCAGGACGGGTTGCAGAGCTTTGCACTGCAAATCGGCACTTAGAGTAGGCTAGGACGTTTTCCCACGTTACAGGGAGGGCATATGCCGGTATGCTGTGAATAGTGATTTTGAACGAATTTCTAGAAAAAATTAGTGATTATTTTATTAATTATTCTAGTATTATTCTTAATCTCGTCCTGTTCGCAGGGTGAGATTTTTTTGTTTATAAAAAATCCCGGCTGCTTTAGTAAGGCGGAATTTTTCAATCTGCTTTGCTATTTGCTCATTATTAAAACAAATCAGCACTTAGAAAGGAAAACAGGGTAATCTATGTATAAGAAGGTTTCAACAGATTTAAACTTTGTTGAGAGAGAAAAGGAAATTGAAAAGTTCTGGAAGGATGGAGATTATTTTAATAAAAGCCTTGAGCTCAGGCAAGGTTCGCCTACCTATATGTTTTATGACGGACCGCCTACAGCAAACGGAAAGCCTCATATAGGTCATGTACTTACAAGGGTTATTAAAGATATGATTCCCCGGTACAGGACGATGAAGGGCTATAATGTGCCAAGAAAAGCGGGCTGGGACACGCATGGGCTTCCGGTGGAGCTTGAAGTTGAAAAATCACTTGGAATAGATGGAAAAGACCAGATAGAGGCTTACGGCCTTGAGCCCTTCATTGCTAAATGTAAGGAAAGTGTATGGGAATATAAGGGAATGTGGGAGGAGTTTTCTGATACCGTAGGCTTTTGGGCGGATATGGAAAAGCCTTATGTAACCTACCATAATGACTATATAGAATCTGAGTTTTGGGCATTAAAGCAGATTTGGGAAAAAGGGCTGCTGTATAAAGGCTTTAAGATAGTGCCTTATTGTCCAAGGTGCGGAACCCCGCTGTCAAGCCATGAGGTCGCACTTGGCTATAAGGAAATTCAAGAGCGCTCTGCGGTAGTGAGATTTAAGGCTAAGGACGATGAGGCTTATTATCTTGCCTGGACCACCACTCCCTGGACCCTTCCAAGCAACGTGGCTTTGTGCGTAAATCCTGATGAAAGCTATGTAAAAGTAAAAAAAGGTGATTATACCTATATAATGGCAGAGGCTCTATGCAGCCAGATGTTTGGAGAGGATTTTGAGATTCTTGATAGATTTATCGGCAAGGATTTGGAATACAGAGAATATGAGCCCTTATTTGATTTTGTAAAGTCCAATAAAAAAGCCTATTACATAGTTTGTGACAACTATGTTACCTTGACTGACGGTACCGGTATAGTACATACTGCACCTGCTTTCGGTGAGGATGACTCCAGAGTAGGTCTTAAGTATGACCTTCCTTTTGTACAGCTGGTTGATGCCAAGGGTGAGATGACAAGTGAAACGAAGTGGCCGGGGGTATTCGTAAAGGATGCAGATCCGCTCGTGCTTGAAGACCTTGATAAAAGCGGAAAGCTTTTTTCAGCTCCTGAATTTACTCACAGCTATCCTCACTGCTGGAGATGTAATACCCCGCTGTTATATTATGCAAGAGAGTCATGGTATATAAAGATGACGGCGGTTAAGGAAGACCTTATAAGAAATAATAATACTATAAACTGGATACCTCAGAGCATAGGCAAGGGACGCTTCGGCGACTGGCTCGAAAATATACAGGATTGGGCTATATCAAGAAACAGATACTGGGGGACTCCGCTTAATATCTGGGTGTGTGAATGTGGACACATGCACAGCATAGGAAGCATAGAGGAGCTTAAATCAATGTCTGACAACTGTCCTGATGACATAGAGCTTCACAGACCGTTTATAGACAGGGTGACAATCAAATGCCCTAAATGCTCAAAGCAGATGGTGAGGACTCCTGAGGTTATAGACTGCTGGTTTGATTCCGGTGCTATGCCTTTTGCACAGCATCACTATCCCTTTGAAAATAAAGAAGTATTTGAAGACCAGTTCCCTGCAGACTTTATATCGGAGGCGGTTGACCAGACCAGAGGCTGGTTTTATTCGCTGCTTGCGGTATCTACCCTGTTGTTTAACAAGTCTTCATATAAAAATGTTATAGTGCTCGGGCATGTCCAGGACGAAAACGGTCAAAAGATGAGCAAATCAAAGGGCAATGTAGTTGACCCTATGGAGGCACTTAACGAATATGGAGCCGATGCTATCAGGTGGTATTTCTATGTAAACTCGGCCCCCTGGCTGCCGAATAGATTCCACGGCAAGGCGGTTACTGAGGGACAGAGAAAGTTTATGGGTACTCTTTGGAACACTTATGCCTTTTATGTGCTTTATGCCGAAATTGATAAATTTGATTCTACAAAATATAAGCTTGAAAAGGATAAGCTCAGTGTTATGGATAAGTGGCTGCTTTCAAAGCTTAATTCGCTGGTACTTGAGGTTGACAGCAATCTTGAAAACTATAGAATTACTGAAGCGGCAAGAGCTTTGCAGGCTTTTGTTGAAGACTTAAGCAACTGGTATGTGCGCCGCTGTCGTGAAAGGTTCTGGGCAAAGGGAATGGAGCAGGATAAGATAAATGCTTATATGACTCTTTACACCGCACTTAATGTGGTATGCAGGCTTTCAGCACCTATGATACCGTTTATTACTGAGGCTGTTTACCAGAACATAGTAAGAAGTGTTGACAGTACGGCTCCTGAAAGCATACATTTATGCGATTATCCAAAGGCTGATGAAAGCTATATAGACAAGGAGCTTGAGGCAAGCATGGACGAGGTGCTTGATATAGTTGTACTTGGGCGTGCTGCAAGAAATGCTGCCAACATAAAGAACCGCCAGCCTGTAGCGAAAATGTACGTTAAGGCGGAAAATACACTGGATAAATTCTATGTGCAGATAGTTGAAGAAGAGCTTAATGTTAAATCTGTCGAATTTACCGACGAGGTTGAAAGCTTTGTGACCTATATATTTAAGCCTCAGTTAAAGACTGTGGGACCGAGATACGGAAAGCTTCTTGGAGATATAAAGCAGGCGCTTGCTGAATTAGATTCTCATAAGGCACTTAAGGAGCTGGAAGCTGACGGAGTCCTCAAGCTCGATATAAAGGGAGAAGCTGTAGAGCTTTCAAAGGAAGATGTTTTAATTGAAACTGCACAGGGAGAAAGCTTTATAAGCGAAAGCAATTCAAGAGTAAGCGTCGTGCTTGATATAAGACTTACCCCCGAACTTATAAACGAGGGCTTTATAAGGGAGCTTATCAGCAAGGTTCAGACTATGAGAAAGGAAGCGGGCTTTGAGGTCACGGACCATATAGTGCTTTCACAGTCAGGTAATGAGAAAATTGCGGCAATCATAAAGGCTAATGTTGAGATGATAAAATCTGAAGTGCTTGCTGACGAGATAAGAACCGGAGAAACAGAAGGCTTCACAAAAGAGTGGAATTTAAATGGAGAACATGTTATACTTAGTGTTTCAAAGGTTAATTAGTATAAATAAAATTTAATTGAATCCCGCCTGGTGCAGGTGAGTGAGGCAAAGCTTTGCCAAACCTTTGTGCCTGGCGGGATAGACTTGTTTAGGAGGAGATTGAATGAGGAAACATTTTAGTAAAGCTGAATTTAAGGCGGCAGTAGAAAGCAATATCAAAACACTGTACAGAAAGACGATAGATGAGGCAAGCACCGAGCAGGTATTTCAGGCAGTGTCTTATGCAATTAAAGAGGTGATTATAGATGAGTGGATAGCGACCCATGAAGAATATGAAAAGCAGGACGTAAAGGTGCTTTACTATATGTCTATGGAGTTTCTTATAGGCCGTACACTCGGCAATAATGTAATTAATATAGGAGCAATTAAGGAGGTAAGGGAGGCGCTGTCCGAGCTGGGATTTGACCTCAATGCGGTAGAGGACAGAGAACCCGACCCTGCACTTGGCAACGGAGGACTTGGAAGACTGGCAGCCTGCTTTCTTGATTCGCTTGCCACGCTTGGCTACCCGGCTTACGGCTGTGGAATAAGATACCGCTACGGCATGTTTAAGCAGAGGATAGAAAACGGATATCAGGTGGAGGTACCTGACGAGTGGCTGAAAAATCCCTATCCTTTCGAAATGAAAAGACCGGAATACGCCTATGAAGTTAAATTTGGAGGCAATGTAAGGGTTGAGCAAAAGGAGGGAAAGGATGTCTTTGTACATGAAAATTATAATTCGGTAAGAGCAGTGCCTTATGATCTTCCGATTCTGGGCTATAAAAACAATATGGTAAATTCTCTGAGAATATGGGATGCTGAGGCTATAACAAATTTCAGCCTTGAGCATTTTGACAGAGGTGAATATCAGATGGCGGTGGAGCAGGAAAATCTGGCAAGAACCATAGTTGAAGTTCTCTATCCGAACGACAATCATTATGCGGGGAAAGAGCTCAGGCTTAAGCAGCAGTATTTCTTTATCTCGGCAAGTATACAGAGAGCTATAGCAAAATATAAGGAAAATCATAAGGATATTAAAAGACTGCATGAAAAAGTGGTGTTCCAAATGAATGATACCCACCCTACCGTTGCGGTGCCTGAGCTGATGAGAATCCTGCTTGACGAGGAAGGACTTGACTGGGAGGAGGCTTGGGAGGTTACTACTAAAACCTGTGCCTACACTAATCACACTATTATGTCTGAAGCGCTTGAGAAATGGCCGATAGACTTATTTTCAAGGCTTCTGCCGAGAATTTATCAGATAGTTGAGGAAATTAACCGCAGGTTTATAAACAAAATCAAGGCTAAATATCCGGGTGATGAAGCTAAGATTGCCAAAATGTCAATTCTTTACAACAATCAGGTCAGAATGGCTTATATGGCTATAGTGGGCAGCTTTTCAGTGAATGGAGTGGCAAGGCTTCACACAGAAATTCTCAAAAATCAGGAGCTTAAGGATTTTTATCAGATGATGCCTGAAAAGTTTAATAATAAGACCAATGGCATTACCCAAAGGCGCTTCCTGCTCCATGCCAATCCTCTGCTTGCGGACTGGATAAATGCGAGAATAGGAGAGGACTGGATTTGCAATCTTGCTTCTATATCAAAGCTTAAAAATTACCTTGATGATGAAAAATCAGCTGAGGAATTTATGCAGATAAAATACCGGAATAAAGTAAGACTGGCTAAGTATATCAAAGAGCATAACGGCATAGAGGTCGACCCAAATTCGATTTTTGATATTCAGGTTAAAAGACTGCATGAATATAAAAGGCAGCTCCTTAATATACTTCATGTCATGTATCTTTATAATAAGCTTAAAGATGATGAAAAATTTGATATGTATCCAAGAACCTTTATTTTCGGTGCAAAGGCGGCGGCAGGCTACAGGAGAGCCAAGCTTACAATTAAGCTGATAAATGCCGTGGCGGAGGTGATAAACAATGACGATTCGATTAAGGGCAGGATCAAGGTGGTATTTATAGAGGATTATAAGGTATCAAACGCTGAGATTATCTTTGCGGCAGCTGATGTAAGCGAGCAGATTTCAACTGCAAGCAAGGAAGCATCAGGTACCGGAAATATGAAATTTATGCTTAATGGTGCGCTTACCCTGGGAACTATGGATGGAGCCAATGTGGAAATAGTTGAAGAGGTCGGAAGGGATAATGCCTTTATATTCGGACTTTCTTCAGATGAGGTGATTAAATATGAAACTGAGGGGGGATATGAGCCTCTTGAAATATTTAATAATGATTCAGAAATAAGAAAGGTGCTACTGCAGCTGACAAACGGATATTTTTCAGCGGAAAATCCCGGAATGTTTAAAGAAATATATGATTCTCTGCTTTACAGGCATGGAGATGAGAGAGCGGATGTCTATTTTATACTTAAGGATTTCCGCTCATATGCACAGGCACATGAGAAGATAGACCGGGCTTATCAGGACAAAAAAGCCTGGGCAAAAATGGCACTTTTACAGACTGCTTCCTGTGGCAAGTTCTCGTCCGACAGGACTATAGAGGAGTATGTAAGGGATATATGGAAACTAAAAAAGGTAAAGATTACCATGCCTGAAAGGTAATCAGTAAATAAAATAATAGATAAAAGGTAATATAACTATAAAACAGATGAAAAAATTAATAAGTTTTGATGTTGATATGACTTTGCTGGACCATGCGGACTATACTATACCGAAGTCCGCACTCAAAGCTATAGAGCTTTTGAAAAAAGCCGGCAATATAGTTGCGGTAGCTACCGGCAGAGATATGGCAAATCATCATGGAAAGCCCATTGCAGACATAATCAATCCTGATGCCATGATAGAGCTTAACGGCACTAAGGTTACTATAGGTGAAAAAACTCTTTATCGGCATTATTTTGATAAGGGGCTGTTAAGACGGCTTGCTGATTTCTGCATGAAAAAGGGCTATGCTATAGGAGTTACTATAGGTGACGATGATTATTATTTTAATCAGAAAATAATTGACAGCTACGACAGAAAATACTGGGGAGGCTCCTTCAGAAATTTTAAAAATCCTGAGGACCTTTTTAGCATGGACATAGGCACGCTGGCTTATGTGGGTGAGATTGAAGGAGCGTATGATATTGAAAAAAATTTCAGTGAGCTTAAATGCCCGGCTTTTGCCGCAGTGCATGGAGCTGATATAATCGAAAGGGGCAACAGCAAGGCTGAGGGTCTTAAAAGACTCTGTGATTACTATGGCATAAACTTAGCTGATACGGTGGCTTTTGGAGATTCATATAATGATATTGAAATTATAAGCGAGGCAGGAATAGGAGTGGCTATGGGCAATGCTATAGAGGAGCTTAAAAATGCGGCTGATTTTATTACTGATGAGGTAGGGAAAGACGGAGTATATAATGCCTGTGTAATGCTTGGACTTATCTAGATTTACGACTGTCAGATTTTAACGAAAAAATAAGGGATTATTTATAGTTTTTATTTTAAAAATATGATAAAGTATATTTTACAGGCTTTGCTATAAATTAACGTGTCAGTTTTAATACTGCCGTGAATATAAGGAGGATGTTTATGAAATTTAACAGGAAAATTGCATTATACGCAACAGCATTTCTGCTTGGAGCTGCTGTAACTGCAGCCTGCTCCAATAAGAAGGAGCAGCCGGCTTCGCAGAGCAGCCAGTCGCAAGCTCAGTCCGAGTCGGGAAGTCAGGCAGCTCAAAGCTCGGCAAATGCTGCCTCATCAGCAGCAAATCAGGCTGAAAAGGCGGTTTCACTTAATTATGATATTGTAAATCATGTAGGCGATGACAAGGAAGCTATTATTAATGCACTTGGAAAGCCTGCAAATGAAAATAAAACAGATATTTCAACCATACTTGAATATTCAAATCCTGACAGGAAATTCCATTTATTCCCTGAAACCGATATGAAGGCGGCAAATACCTGCTGGGCAGCATTTGCAACTACAGGAGATTTATGGGGAGTAAAGGATAAAATGAAGGCAGAGGATTTTATTAAGGAAATAAATACTGACAGCACACAGCAGCCTATTTACGGTGAAAACCTTGATGAAAGTGAGGTCGGTGTAGGGAAAAAAGGGCAGAAGACTGTTGAGTTTGCAAGCGACGGATATTCCTTCATTATAGCTTTAAATGATGACTCAACTATAGATGCCAATTCACCGGCAGGGGTATTTACTCTTGATTCTGAAGCTACCCCTATTGATAATGCGCCGTAGCTGCTTATAAAATTTCAGCCGGATCGGATTAAATAACCGGCATAGATTTGAAAGGTCAGAGAGCAATATCAATAATATAGGACACAAAAAGATATACATACTGCGATTAGTATTAATGTATATCTTTTTTGTGCGTTTAATAATAAAAATTAAAGGGAGCAGGAGATTTTGTCGCTGTATGAATAAAAATAGAATTCAAATGAAAAAAAATGGGGCATTATTTTTAATGCTCCTGATAATAACAGCTATCTGTATAATACAAAGCAGTAACAGCTGTGCACAAGAAGCAGCACCCAGTATAAGAGCAGAGGGTGCAATCCTGATGAATGCCGACACCGGAGAGGTGTTATATGAGAAAAATGCCGATACAAGATATTATCCAGCTTCAATAACAAAAATGATGACGGCACTGCTTGTCATTGAAAATTCGGAGCTTGACAGTGTGGTAACCTTTTCGAAAACTGCCACCACCAATCTTGAAAGAGGTGCGGTGACACTGGAGGTAAGCGAGGGTGATAAAATAAGCGTCAGGGACTGCCTGTACGGTTTAATGTTAAAATCTGCAAATGAGGTGGCAAACGGACTTGCAGAGCATGTGGGAGGCTCAATAGAGGGCTTTGCTTCCATGATGAATGATAAGGCGAGGGAGCTGGGCTGCACCAATACAAATTTTGCAAATCCCAGCGGATTAACAAATTCCGCGCATTATACTACTGCAAGAGATATGGCACTTATTGCTAAAGCCTGCTTTAATAATTCAACCTTTAGAGAGATAAACGGCACGGAATCCTATACCTTCCCGGCAGTTAAAAATAGTGCCAGCAAGGCTATTTCCATAGGACATAAAATGCTTCGCAAATCTGATTCAAGATATTATGAAGGAATCATAGGCGGAAAGACAGGCTATACCTCAAAGGCAGGACAAACACTGGTGACAGGAGCTCAAAGAAACGGGAAAAAGCTTATAGTGGTTATTTTAAAAAGTACCAATACACGCTATGAGGACACGAGAAAGCTTTTAGACTACGGCTTTGCCAAAGCGGCTTCATCCTCTTCAGGTGAGGATTCAAGGTCTTTTGACAATACAAATAAGAGCTCTTCAGAAAAAACTTATGAAAAGCTTCCTTATAAAACCGGCTGGATTCGGGATAAAACTGGCTGGTACTATCTTAATGCCGGCGGAAGCTGGTATGCTCTGGGAAGATTTGAAATTGACGGAGAAAGCTATTGGTTTGATGGCAGCGGATATATGGTTACAGGCTGGCAGCAGGATGGAGACGGATACTGGTATTATATGACAGAATCCGGCACTATGCAGAAGTCTTCATGGCTGCAGTATAATAATCAGTGGTACTACCTTGGTGCTGACGGAAGGATGTATACAAACACTACGACTCCTGACGGCTATTATGTAAATAATGAGGGGATATGGGCAAATTAATTTTTATAATTAAAAACGTAATTAAGGCAGGCTTATTACTTAGCTGTATTTTACTGCTAAGGTCTGAATATGAAAAATCCTGCCTTAATGTACCAGTATATAATATTAAAACGAAAAAGAAAATTAACGGCAGGAAAAGGATAGTTTTTCTGAGTGACCTGCATAATAAGCAATTTGGAAGAAATAATGAAAGGCTGACAGCTGAAATTGACAAGCTCTCCCCCGATATAATATTGATAGGCGGAGATATGCCTGTAGTTAAAAAAACTGATAAAGAAGATGATACAAATAAAAATATAGAAGCCTTGGATTTGGATACAAGCTTAAGCCTGTGTAAGAGGCTGGCAAAAAAATATCCGGTGTTTTATGCGAATGGAAATCATGAGCTTAGACTCAAGAATATCAAAAAATATGGCAATGCTTACCAAACCTTTAAATATAAGCTTAAAAAATCAGGAGTTCATTATCTTGAAGACACTCATGAAGTATTTGAAAACTTCGTGATTTACGGGCTTGATATTGACGGAAAATATTATACTCGCAAATATATTAAGTCCATGAGCAGTGAATATATTAATCAAAAGCTTGGAAGTACCGATTCTGAAAAATTTACCATACTGCTTGCTCATTCACCTATGTACCATGAAAAATATGCCGAGTGGGGAGCCGACCTTGCTTTATCAGGGCATTTTCATGGAGGAACTATAAGGCTGTTCAATAATATAGGTCTTATGACTCCGCAGTATGATTTTTTCAGTGACAGGGTAGTGGGCATGAAGGATATAAACGGCAGAAAACTGATTATTTCCGCCGGGCTCGGCACACATAGCATAAATATAAGACTGAATAATAAACCGGAGATAGTTGTAATTAATGTTGAGCCGGTGTAAAATACTTATTATAAAAATATAAATTATTGGAGAAAAGATGCCAAAGGGACTGTCATACAAGCTTGAGAAATTTGAAGGACCGCTTGACCTGCTGCTTCATCTTATAGAAAAAAATAAAATTAATATTTATGACATACCTGTTTCTGATATAACGGTGCAGTATGTGGAGTATGTTTCAGCTACAAAGGATGATAACCTTGATACTATGTCTGAATTTCTTGTGATGGCGGCAACCTTACTTGATATAAAGGCAAAGCTGCTTTTGCCTAAAGAGATAGATAAGGAAAGCGGTAATGAGATAGACCCGAGAGAGGAATTGGTTGAAAAGCTGCTTGAATATAAGAAATTTAAGCTGATGGCACAGGAGCTTTTGGGGATGGAATTTGAAGCTCAGCGCTTTTTATATAAGGAATGCCTGCTTCCGAAAGAGGTGGCAGGCTGTGAACAGCCTGTAGTGCTTGACAGACTGCTTGAGGGAATTGAGCTTTATAAGCTTAAAACTATCTTTGAAGATATAATAAGGCGGAGCGAAGACAAGGTTGACAAACAAAGAAGCAGGTTTGGCACTATAAAGAAGGAAGCTTTAAGCCTCAGAGAGCGTATCAATTCACTGCTTAGCTATGCAAGAGTTAAAAGAAAATTTTCATTCAGAGGGATTTTTGGAAAAAAAGCAGGGAGGCTGGAGCTTGTAGTAACTTTTTTGGCATTGCTTGAATTAATGAAAATCGGAAAAATAAAGCTTAGGCAGGAAATCCTATTTGACGATATGGAAATAGAGCTCCTTGAGGAAGGAGAACGGGAAGAAGTGCTTGAGCTGAAGGACCTGGAGGATTTTTAGTATGAATGAGCTGCATAATGAAAACGTGGTGGAGGCACTGCTTTTTACTATGGGAAAATCTGTGGATTTAAAGCAGCTTGCCATAGCACTGGAAAGCAGCACAGAGGAAGCCTATGCTGCTGTGCAAAGGCTGATTTCAAGGTATGAACAGGAAGACAGAGCAATGCAGATAATAGAGCTTGAAGATTCATACCAGATGTGTACCCGGCCTGAATACTATGATGCCCTTATAAAGGTTGCCAAAGCTCCTAAACGTCAGGTACTTACCGATTCCGTGCTTGAAGCCTTATCAATAATTGCCTATAAGCAGCCTGTTACTAAAGCTGAAATAGAAAATATAAGAGGAGTTGCTTCAGACTATGCAATCAATAAGCTTATTGAATATGGGCTGGTAAGTGAAGCGGGCAGGCTGAATCTTCCGGGCAGACCCATACTTTTTGCTACTACGGAGGAGTTTTTAAGAAGATTTGCACTTGACTCTACAAAAAATCTTCCGGGACTTGACAGGGACAAGGAAGCCCAGATACTGCATGAGGTTGAAACAGAAGTAAAATTTAAATTCGGAGTTGAAGAGGATGGGAATGAAAATCAAAATTAAATATTTTAATGATAAAATTAAAAAGCTGGAATATATAGATAAAAAAAGTGACTGGATAGATTTAAGAGCGGCTGAAAATGTAGAGCTTAAAGCGGGAGAGTCTGCCCTTATACCTCTTGGTGTAGCACTTAAGCTTCCAAAGGGCTATGAAGCTCATGTGGTGCCGAGAAGCTCGACTTTTAAAAATTTCGGCATAATCCAGACGAATTCAATGGGAGTAATTGATGAAAGCTATTCGGGAGATAATGACCAGTGGCACATGCCGGTGTATGCAGTTAGAGATACAAAAATCAGCTTAAATGACAGGATATGTCAGTTTAGGATTGTGGAGCATCAGCCCTGCATTGAATTTGATGAGGTTAAGAGGCTGGACGGCATTGACAGAGGAGGCTTTGGAAGTACCGGAAAAGCCTAGCCTTTAGGGATTAAATCAGGATGAATATAAAATGAATGGGGGTTCAAGTGTAAATGTTTAATTTAAGCAGAAAACAGTTGATTATTATATCAGTATTGACTATAAGCTCAGGTATGCTGACCGGATGCTTCTCAAAGCTCAAAGCAGAAAAGGAAGTAAAGCAGGAAGCCATAACAATGTTTACAGCAAAGGACTATGCAAATGCCGCCCTTAAGTTTGATGAGGCATTTAATATAAGAAAGGACAGCAGAATTGATGCTTCCAGAGCCGATATACTTGAGTACAAAGCGGAGGCACTGTACCTTTCAGGCAATTATGCGGCGGCAGACGGAGTTTATGCCGTTTTAAGCGGAGCCTATCCGGAGGATACCGATTATATGGATTTGAGAGTGATATGTATCTGCAAGGCGGACGGTGACATAGCGGCTGCAAAAGCATTATATGATGCTTCGCAAAATAAAATTAATGCCTTAAATGTAAGGGGCAGGCAAAACGATGCAAGCACAAGCAGTGCGGGCAGGGCATACGACATTCATACGGAAGCCTTATGTGAGCTTACACTGGCGCTTTCTAAAACTGAGGAGGGCTCCAAGGAGGCACTTGCATATTACAGTGATATAACCTCAGACGACTCAAGGCTCACTGCAAAATTCTGCAACCAGATAGGCAGGCTTTACTATATGGGAAATGACTATGCCAATGCAATTAATTTTTATGAAAAGGGTCTTGCTCTAAACGGGGATGATAATACAGTTAAAGCACTGAAATTTAATCTTGCAGTAGCTTATGAAGCAAGCCTGAATTTTGATAAGGCACTTGAGCTTTTTAATGAGTATGTTAAAAATTATGGAGGAGAAGAAAATGCACTCCATGAGCTAAGCTTTATAAAATCCAGAGTTAAGACGACAAGTGAGAACTAAAACGGATGCAGCTCATTCCTGCTTAAAAATGCCAAATTTTAGCCGCAGGCAAAGGAAGTCTTTATTTAATACCAGTCTGTGCTGCAAAATTGCAGTTTAGGCTGGTATAGTCTTATGTAGAGCTGAACAGAAAAAAATCAATCACTATTAACAGGGTACAATACTATGAAAGACGATAAATTAATTTATACTGCGGATATAAAAGAAAAGGTTTTGCTTATTGCGGTGGCTTCCGGTGACGGCGGCAGCACCCACAGCAGCCTGAATGAGCTTGAGGAGCTTGCAGAAACTGCCGGAGCAAGGGTGCTGGGCAGAGTAGTGCAAAATCGGGAGAGTCTGCATCCTGCCACTTATGTCGGCAAGGGCAAGATCGATGAGGTGAGGCTTGCCGCTTATGAGCTTGGAGCTACAGGAGTAGTATGTGATGATGAGCTTTCTCCAGCTCAGCTTAGAAACCTTGAAGATGAGCTTGAGATAAAGGTTATGGACAGAACGATGCTGATTCTTGATATATTTGCGAAAAGAGCCTCTACACTTGAGGGAAAGATTCAGGTGGAGCTGGCTCAGCTTAAATATTCTGCGGCAAGACTTGCGGGTCTCAGAGCTTCACTTTCAAGACTTGGAGGCGGCATAGGCACCAGAGGTCCCGGAGAAAAAAAGATAAGCATGGACAGAAGACTTATACATAGCCGTATAGGGCAGCTGAAGGCTCAGCTTGAAGAGGTAAAAAAACACCGGGAGGTAAACCGAAAAGGACGACAGGAGATTTTTACAGCAGCCATAGTAGGCTATACCAATGCCGGCAAATCCACCCTTTTAAATGTACTTTCTAATTCTGATGTATTTGTTGAGGACAAGCTTTTTGCTACCTTAGACCCTTCTACCAGAAAAATGAAATTAAATTCGGGACAGGAAATTCTTATTACCGATACGGTGGGATTTATAAGGAAGCTTCCGCATAATCTTATAGAAGCCTTTAAATCAACCTTTGAAGAAGCAATTTATGCCGACCTCATAATACATCTTGTGGATGCTTCAAGTCCGGAGGCAGATGAGCAGCTGCTTGTTGTATATGAGGCGTTAAAATCCTTTAATATTTCAGGCAAGGATATTATTACCGTATACAATAAAATGGATATTGCAAATAGAGATTTGATACTGCCGCGTGATTTTCACTCCGATTATAATACTGAAATATCTGCCAAGACAGGCTACGGCATAGAAGGACTTAAAGAATTAATTGAAAAAATTATACGCAGCCGAAGGGTGTATATAAACAGAGTTTTTTCTTATAAGGAGGCAAAGCTGATTAATGAAATACGCAGTCTTGGAGAGCTGGAGTTTGAGGAATATAAAGAAGATGGCATCTATATAGGAGCTTGGATAGGAGCGGATATATATTCCAAAATTATAACTAAATATTAGAAAATCCGTGTTCTTGACTGCAAAAAAACAATCTGATATACTTTATAAAATAATTTACGATAAATTCAGGAGGAAAGCCGGAGGTTTCGGTGAAAAAATGTATGAAATGTTATGATGAATTAAAAGCAAGAGGTCTTATAGCGCAGACTTCAAATGAAGAAGAAATAAGAAATATGGTAAATGAAGGCAAGGCGACATTTTATATAGGCTTTGACCCTACCGCAGACAGTCTGCATGTAGGTCATTTTATGGCACTGTGCCTTATGAAAAGGCTTCAAATGGCAGGAAATACACCTATAGCCTTAATTGGCGGCGGAACCGGCATGGTAGGAGACCCTTCAGGACGCTCTGACCTTAGACAGGTAATGACGGTAGAAACTATAGATTATCACTGTGAATGCTTTAAAAAGCAGATGAGTCGCTTTATAGATTTTGGAGAGGGAAAGGCAATTATGGTGAATAATGCCGACTGGCTCAGGGACCTCAATTATATGGAATTTATCAGAGAAGTGGGACCGCATTTTTCAGTAAATAATATGCTGCGTGCCGAATGCTATAAACAGCGTCTTGAAAAGGGGCTTTCTTTTCTTGAGTTTAATTATATGATACTGCAAAGCTATGATTTTTACATGTTATACCAGAAATATGGCTGCAGCATGCAGTTTGGCGGTGACGACCAGTGGTCCAACATGCTTGGCGGTACAGAGCTGATTAGAAGAAAGCTTGGAAAAGATGCCCATGTTATGACTATCACTCTGCTGCTTAACTCAGAGGGAAAGAAGATGGGGAAAACTGTAGGCGGAGCGGTATGGCTCGACCCTGAAAAAACTTCACCCTATGATTTTTATCAGTATTGGAGAAATGTAGCTGATGCCGATGTATTAAAATGTATACGTCTGCTGACCTTCCTTCCGCTTGAACAGATAGACGAGATGGACAGCTGGGAAGGCTCCAAATTAAATGAAGCCAAGGAAATTCTTGCTTTTGAGCTGACCAAGCTTGTGCATGGAGAAGAAGAAGCTCAAAAAGCTCAGGAAGCAGGGCGTGCACTCTTTGCCGGTACAGGCTCTATGGACAATGTCCCGGTGTGTGAATTAAAAGCTGAGGATTTTGAGAATGGAAGCATTGATATATTAAGTGTGCTTGTAAAATCCGGTCTTTCCTCAAGCCGTTCCGAAGCAAGGAGGAATGTAGAGCAGGGAGGAGTCAGCGTAGATACACAATTGGTAAATGATATTAAAACCCTGTATTCAAAAGATGATTTTAAAGCAGAGGGTAAGCTTGTTAAAAGAGGAAAGAAAAGCTTTGTAAAGGTCTATATTAAATAAAGTCCGACATCTCAGGGAACGGCAAAAGCGGACCTGCAAATACTTCTTGTGCTGAGAGGAGAGGATATGTTGATTAAAAAGAAAGCTTTTTGGAGTGCAATTATTTCACTTATATTTGCGGTGGGCATTGCTATATTCAATACAAGATTAAATCCGGGCACAGGCGTGATAGATAAGCTTGAAAACAGCATTAATACGAGAAATGAGAAAAAAATCCTTTCTCTCTTTGAGCCTTCGCTCAGAAAAGAGCTCAAGAATGAGCCGGTGCTGAATAATATAGTCAGCTCATTTAATCTGGATACCCAAAAACACAGACTTGAGATTATTTACGGGGACAGGTCTGTTTCAAATGGACTTGAAACCTATAGGGCAGTTTTTTTGACAACTCTTGATGGAAATATAGAAAATGCAGATGTAAATACTGTATTTATTACAGAATATAATGGGAAGAAATACATTTCAAATTTTGGTCTTAAATAATTGTGAATTTAAAATCGGGTAGAATAATGAAAATTAAGAATAAAGCATTATTAAATTTTTTTACACTTCTTTGTTTAATTACAGTAATCCTCTTAGGAGGCTGCAGCTCAGCCTCGAAGGTAAATACTACCCTGAAGTTAAATGATGATTTTTCAGGGGTGAGAGTTATGGACATCAGTCTTGATAAAGAGGCTATATCAAAGGGATATTCAGGAACTATGGAAGATCTGAAAAAAATAGTTGACGAGAATATCCCTAAAGAATTAAGCTACACCTATGATGATGACGGCTTTCATGTAATGCTTGAATTTACTTCACTTGAGGATTATAGAAAAAAGGTTAATGCAGTCACTAAAGAAAATAAAGAGATTAATGTTACTCTGCCTGAAAGTGTCTGGCTGAACGGAATCTATATTGAAGAAAATTTTTCTTCCTCAGATCTGCTGGCATGGTTTAGCAAGGCTATGGTTGACAGCGGCAGCGTAAGCAGTGAAAATGAGCAGTATATTACTTCTCTTGGTGATACTTATGTTGAATACGGCAAGGATAAGTACGCTTCAAATGCGAATATTTATGTTAATAAGACTGAGCCTCTTGGTATAAACAGTATTGATATTCTTTTAAGGGTTAATTCCAGCAATAATTTTGACCGGCAGGTAGTGTTTTCACTGCCGTATGAAACCATCTCCAGAAACGGCAGCAAAATTAAAAAATATTTTGAAGAGCATAATCCTGAAGGAGCTGAGCTTAAGGTTAAGGAGGTCGATAATTCAACCGTTTATACAATAAGCACAAAGAATATTAACAAAGAAGAAGCTTTAAAATTTGACAGATTTATCTTTGGAGATAAAAATGTTGATTTTAGAGTGGATAAAAACAAAGATGAATATAAGTCTCCGTTTTTAATTCAGAATAAGCTTAATGAAAATATTGATTTTTCAGCTTATCTTCCAGGAAGCAATTCTACGGTTATGAATTATTATGTCCTGCTGGCAGAGGGGATTAACGCAGGTGACGGAGACAAGTATTACAATACAGAGGACACTGACAAGGATGAGTCGGATACAAATTATAAAGATTATACCAAGATTATTTCTCAGAATATTAAGGGCAACTCACCTACAGGCATTGCACTGGAAATTTCAAAGCCCTATGTAGTTTCATATATAAATGTAAAGTCAAGAAAAAAGCTTTTAAGCTCAGGCTATACAAGAGAGGTAGAATTTATTCTTGAAGATAATAAAATAAGTGAAGAAGAGGTTCAGACCTTAATAACTAATTTTGAAGACTTAAAAAATAAGGGTTCAGAGTCAAAAGCAGAAGTAAAATCAAATCAAGAAACAAAAGCTCCGGAGTCAAAAGCTGAAAAGAGCAAAGACAGCAGCCCTGATTTTCAAGTAAGCAAATTAAAGGCTAAGGGCGGCAAAACAGGAATAAGGATACATCAGGAGGGCACTGCAAATGAGCTCGCAAAAAGTGCTCATATCGCTTTTGGAGAAGCTTCAGATTTTTATTACATCAAGGCTTCGGGACTCTTAAAAATAAAAAAATATGATGCTCTGGTTGACAATATCAGCTTTGCAAAGATGTTTAGCGATGATAAAGCACTTTCACAAGATTTTAAGTTGAATTATTCGGTGGGAATAAGCATTTTTTCAGCTATGAAATATTGCAGTCAGGATAATATTAAAAAGACCTTTGGAAAAATTCAGGCTGTATATGATAAGCCTGAGATAAATTTCAGGTATGTCGGAAAATATATTGATGTCTTATCGGTATTGTTTTATCTTTTTATAATTATATTTTTAATATCCTGTATAGTGCTTATCTTCGGAAAATTTTTTAAAAGAAAAATTACGGTTGAAACAGTTGCAGATGATGTCATGGAAGATATAGTAGGCTCGGACAGTGCCACAGCGGATGAAAGCGAATGCATTGAAAATACAAAGTTAAATAAGCTTGCACTCATTGAAAATGAAAACGGCAGCGGCGGCTTTGATGCAATAGAGCAGACTGATAAAGCTGATTACTCTGCCTCTGAAAAAACGCTTGTATGCGGAAAATGTGGTGCTCATATACCTCAGGACTCGAGATTCTGTGAAAAATGCGGAAATAAAGTAGTATAAGGAGGAAGATTATGGCTTTTTGCAGATTTTGCGGGAAGAAATTAGAAGAAGGAGCAGTGTGTGACTGTGCTGAAGCAGTTGCAGAGATAAAAGAAAAAAATGCAGCTCCTGAAAAAAATACTGCTGAAGGTATTGCTGATGAAAATACTGCGACTTCAGCAGAAACTGGTATACAAAATATAGTTTATGCCTATAATAATCAGCATAATGAAAATACAAATCCTACTCAGGATTATATTAAAAGGGTTTTTAAAATTCTCAAAAAGCCTTTAACTGAAAGCAAAAAGCTTGTGCAGAGCGAAAATTATGTATTTTTTACAACGGTATTTGGGATTCAGGCGTGCATTTCCTCTCTAATCGCTTTAATATTCTCCGCTAAAGAAGACAGCTTTGCTAAGGCACCAATAGCGGTTTTACTGACTTTCTTTGTATCCTGTATATTAAATGGAGGCTATATAGCTTCACTTTTAGGCTCATATAAGCTTTTGAAAATTAAGAAAACTATTAAAGAAGCATTAGCTATGGCTATAGTGAGGTCAGTCTTTATAACTCCTATACTTATTATAGCCTTAATGGCATCACTTCTATCTGCCAAGGCTTCAATACTTTTAATTTTAATAAGCGTGCTGGCTTCAATTACTATAATTGCAGTAGGCAATGATTCGGAAAATATTATTGATGAAAATAAAAGATTTTTAGCTTCACTTAGTGCCGCTTTAATATTTTTTATTATATTAGTTTTAATGATATGGATTGTAAAGGGCACTTATTTTCCGGGCGGTATGCCTGCTACATTTCGTATATTTTTTTAATTTAGGGCAATAGTTTGAGAATTTTATATTGCTTGCATTTTTCTTGCTTTTCTGTTAAAATTGCCCTGTTGTATTTGTACAATGAAAATTAAATAAGGAGGTGCTCCTGTGTCACATATAATAATTGCAGTGTTAATTACTGCGGTGGTCGTGGGGTTTCTTTCTTGGATATTGGCTACTGCCCATAGAAAAAAATCGTATGAAGATAAGATTGGTTCGGCTGAAGTTAAATCAAGAGAAATTATTGAAGAAGCCTTAAAAACCGCAGCGACAAAGAAGCGCGAAGCTCTCCTTGAAGCTAAAGAAGAGTCATTGAGGACAAAAAATGAACTTGATAAGGAAGTTAAAGAGAGGCGAGCAGAATTACAGCGTTATGAGAAACGTGTCTTAATTAAGGAAGAAAACATTGACAAAAAACAGGAAACATTAGAGAAGAAGGAAAATGCTCTTTTGGCAAAGGAAGAAAGACTTGCTGAAAGAACAAAGGAAGTGGAGTCACTTTATGAGCAGGGGATAGCTGAGCTTGAAAAAATCTCAGGGCTTACGAGTGACCAGGCAAGGCAGCTTTTGCTTAAGTCAGTTGAAGATGATATAAAACATGATACTGCCAGGCTTATTAAGGAATATGACAAGCTCCTTAAGGAGGATTCTGAAAGGAGGGCAAGGGATTATATCATTGCAGCAATTCAAAGATGTGCAGCTGACCAGGTGGCAGAAACTACAGTTTCAGTAGTTCAGCTTCCAAATGATGACATGAAAGGACGTATAATCGGACGTGAAGGCAGAAATATCAGAACACTTGAACAGCTGACCGGAGTTGAGCTTATTATTGATGATACTCCTGAAGCAGTGGTGCTTTCAAGCTTTGACCCTGTAAGGAGAGAAGTTGCAAGAATTGCACTTGAAAAGCTGATAATTGATGGGCGCATACATCCTGCCAGAATCGAAGAAATGGTTGAAAAGGCTCAGAGAGAAGTTGACATTATGATGAGAGAAGCCGGTGAGGCGGCTGTGCTTGAGTCAGGTGTTCATGGGCTTCATCCTGAACTGATAAAGATGCTTGGAAGAATGAAGTACCGCACAAGCTATGGTCAGAATGCACTTAGACATTCGATTGAGGTTGCCGCCATCTGCGGGCTGCTGGCTTCAGAAATCGGCGTTGATATACGTATGGCAAAAAGAGCGGGACTTTTACATGATATAGGAAAGGCTATAGACCATGAGGTCGAAGGCTCGCATGTGCAGCTTGGAGCAGAGTTATGTAGGAAATATAAGGAATCAGCTATAGTTATAAATGCTGTAGAATCGCATCACGGTGATGTTGAGGCTGATAATGCCATATCCTGTCTTGTTCAGGCAGCGGATACTATATCGGCGGCAAGACCCGGAGCAAGAAGGGAAACCCTTGAAACTTATGTAAACAGATTGAAACAGCTTGAAGATATAACTACATCATTTGAAGGTGTTGAAAAATCGTTTGCCATACAGGCAGGCAGAGAAGTTAGAATAATGGTTGTACCTGAAAGAATAAGTGATGATGACATGGTAATACTGGCACATGAGATTGCCAAACGTATTGAAGAAGAAATGCAGTATCCGGGACAGATTAAAGTTAATGTTATAAGAGAATCGCGGGTTTCAGATTTAGCAAGATAAGATTTCAGGTATTTATAAAAAATTTAAAGTTGAAAATTAAAAGGCTTTGCAGGCAACTGCGAAGCTTTTTTGCTTGTATAATACAGAGGGCTTGGAAAAACTTGACTTAAGGCTTTGATTAAGTTAAAGTATATTAGGGGAATTAAAAGCAGTTTGTCTTAATCGTCATTAGGTAATAGATTTTTATGTATAAAAGAAGGTGAAAATTTTATGAGAAACAAGTATAAAACTATATTTATTTTCCTTAGTTCAGTTGTTTTTTTTACCGTATTTTTAAATACGGCTGCCTGGGCTGCAAAAAAGACGGGGATTAAGTCTGTTAATATTAAAATTACAGGAAAGATAATGGCAGATACAAAATTTGGAGATGAGAAAATTGAAGTAAGCACCACAGGTAAAAATTATGTAGTTGAAGAATTTTCATTTAAGAATGATATATTTGCCTGGTCGGAAAATGATGCCCCCGAATTAAAGATACATTTAAAAGCGGATGATAATTGCTATTTTCAGGCCAGCAGAAGCAGTCAGATAAGAATTAACGGAGCCACTTTTAAAAAAGCTGACAGGGAAGACAGTGCGACCTCACTTTATATTACCGTCATACTGCCTGCACCTGCAAATCAAATGAATGTAATTGAAAATGCGGTTTTAAGCAGGGATGGGAGCTGTGCATGGGAAACTATTGAGGACGCCGGGAGCTATGAATTTAAATTTATCAGGGATGATGTCGTTATAGCAGGAACACAGGGCACCCTTCTAACTAATTTAAACTATAGAAACCTTATGACTAAAGAGGGGAATTACTGCTTCAAGGTACGCCCTATAAGCAGGGCGAATCCCGACTTTGCAGGGCAGTGGTCGGAATCAAACAAGCTCTACTTTTCAAGAAGTGAAGCTATGGCGGTGGAAAATGAAAATATGACAAGGAAAAGCTCAGGAAATTGGGAGCAGACTGAAGAGGGAAGCTGGAAGTTTAAAGGTGATGACGGCTTATATGCCCGGAATGAATGGAGAAAGTTAAATAATAAGTGGTACTACTTTCTTTCCGATGCTTATATGGCGATTGGCTGGCACAATATAAATGATAAGTGGTATTATTTTGATATGACTACCGGAGAAATGTTTGCAAATTCAGTGACTCCAGACGGCTATTTTGTAAGCTTTTCAGGTGAATGGGTTCCCTGATATACAGACAAGGGGCGGATTAAAAATGCCTGCTTTATAATATGATATTTTAACTAGGAGAAACAGAATGACTAAGGAAGAATTTATAAATGGCTTATCAGAGGCTTTAGCCCATACCGCAGCCAGAGAAGTTATTATAAGAAACATAGAGTTTTATCGCTCATATATAGATGGTGAAATAGCAAAGGGCAGAAGTGAAAGGGAAGTGATGGATGAGCTTGGAGATCCCAGACTCATAGCAAATTCTATTAAAGAGGCTGAGGGACTTGAGGAGGATAAAAGCTCTTATATAGACAATAATGAAGCTGAAAGAGAGTTTAAAGAGGAGAGCCGGTTTGATGGAAATATTAGGATAAACCGGTTTGAAATAAGTAAAAAAGCCTATATTATGATTGCAGTAATTATAGCAGCGATAGTGGTGCTGATTATAGCAGTGCTTACCTTGTCCGCTCGTATTGCTATCATGCTTATGCCTTTATGGCTGCCTGTGGTGCTTATTATCATAGTATATAATGTAGTAAGACGATTTTTAAAATAAGGCAGAATATTTATAAATTTTTAAGAAAAGTTCACAATATTATACTTGACATATTAGGTTAAAACCTTTATACTCCGTCCGTAACAGTTGCTTAATATTTAGGCAATTAAATTTAACAGGTTGTCTGTGCCGCCCGTATTTTGATGAGATTACAGGCTGGCTGAGGCGGCAGCGAGATAATAAATTTTTTTAGGAGGGATATGTTTAAAAAATTATTTTTAGTGGCTTCTTTTTTATGCCTTATAGCAGTTGCTTCACCTTTAAATGTAAGAGCTGATAATGATAATACAGATGTAAATAATTTTGAATTGGAGCCTGTAAATACGGTGACAAGGACTGCATACATGGTAAAGACTCAAAAAGAGGATACTGTGATAAGACAGGAACCTCAGGAAGATTCATCTGAAGTTGCTTCTGTTGCAAAAGATACGGTTTATGAAGTTCTTGAAAACGTTGACGACAGCTGGGCAAAGGTAGAAGCGGATGGACAGCAGGGCTATATTAATACTACGGATGATGCCATAGTATATGAAAGTGTAGTCAGAGATGTTGATAAGGAATCTGAGCTCAGGCAGGATGTAGTGGCGAATGCTCTTTCATTTGTAGGAGGAGAGTATGTCTGGGGTGGTGAAGATCCTTTTTCAGGGGTTGACTGCTCAGGCTTTACTGCATATATTATGGAAGACACTGCCGGAGTAAACCTTACACATTCTTCTCAGGTTCAGGCCGGAGAGGGCAGAGAAGTCAGTGAGGAGGAGCTTAAGCCTGGAGATTTAGTATTTTATGGAAATGAGGGCATCCATCATGTAGCTATATATGCCGGGCATGATAAGATTGTACATGCTTCCTCATCTACAACCGGTATAATTCTTTCAGATATGCATAATGGCAGAGAACCTGTAAAGTATGTTTCAGTGCTGGATAACTTGCAGGCAGATTAATATAATGGTATACTTATAGTAAGTATACGGCGATAGACGCTGTACGGGAAATCTATTTTAAGACCTGCAGCGTCTTTTTAGGTTATAAATTTATGGGAGGTTTTTATAATGAAGATTAAAGGTATTTTACGAATGTCAGGAGCTGTGACGGTTTTGCTTGCGGCTATGGCTTGTTCAACTCAGAATGGAAGTCAGAGCAATTCGGCTTTAGCAGAAACTTCAGCTGAGGTGAGCAGTGATAGTGAAAAGCTTAGTGAAAATATCGCTGCAAAACAGGATATATATCTTAAGGAGCTGACTCCGCTTACTATAATATATAGTAAGAAGGAAGAGCCCTATCCTGATAATGTTTCACTCAGACTTTCATATTATTATGGGCTTAAAGCGGAGGACGAGGGCTATGAATCACTTAATAAATCGTTTGCTGATTTGATTGAAGCAAATAAAAAGCAGTTATACAGCCATCTTGAAAGCAATAAGGATATTATAGGCAGTGAAGAAGAAAATGCAAAGGACAGCAGTACTGAAACTGTTGAAATGAATAAGACAGTTGATTTAAGCATAAGAATCAAACGTGCTGACAATATTGCAGTAAGCTTTCTTAATGAAACCTATGAGTTTTTCGGAGGGGTACACCCGGTAACTATGAATGAAAGCCATAACTTTAATTCAAAGACCGGGCAGGAAATAAAATTTGAAGAGGTTGTAAAGGATAAAGATGAGTTTTATAAGGTCTTAATTAAGACTCTTGAAGACGATGGAAGGGCGGCAGATTTTTTTGAGGATTACAAAGAAACTATAAAAGAGGAGCTTAATAATAATAAGCTGAAATGGAATTTGCTGGATAAAGCCATAGAAATAACCTTTGATTCCTATGAGGTTGCAGCCTATGCAGTAGGTCAGACCGAAGTGGAAATATCGGCACAGGAGCATCCCGAGCTGTTTAATAGTGGATTTTTTATTAATAATGAGGCTTATGCCAAGTACCTTGATCTAGGTGATGGAAAGGAATTAAGGCTTTCAGCTGATAAGGCAAAAACTGCTGTAAGCTATGATATAGCGATGGACAAGCTTACTGCAGATGCTGATAAAAAGTTTGATAAGATTTCTATCACTGTAGGAGGAGTAAATGGAGAAACTAAGGAATATAATCTGAGCGGTCTTTATAATTATGAAAAGAAATCAGCAGCGGTGCTGCATGCTGAAAGCGGAGCTACCTGGCTTTATATAGCCTCTGAAAAGCCTGATGCCGAACCTGTGCTGGATGTATTTAAATTAAGTGAGCAAGGCTCGGAATTTGTAAGTACCTATGAGGGAATCCTTTGGGACTATATTTCTGGTCCGGATAATTTTATAATTTATAATTTAAGAAATCTGCTTGGAAGACATATTATTTACAGGCACTACAGCTTAGCCTCTGACGGGCTGCCTGCTCCTAAGGAAGAAACCTATAAATATGCTTTTTATGAGGGTATTGACAAGATGAAGCTTAAAACCTCAGTTAAAGCAAATGAGCTTAATGGCGGTGCTGAGGCTTCAGAAACCGCACTTCCGGCAGGCACTGTATTTTATGCGGTAAGCACTGATGGTACGGCTTATTGCGATATAAGGACCGAGGAGGGCAAGCTTTACAGGTTAAATCTGAGTATTAAGGATAATAATGTGAGCATAAACGGTATTTCTCAGGATAAGCTTATGGAGCAGCAGAGTGCGGGAAGCGATAAATACAGTGAGATTAAAAGCGGAATGAGCGCTAATTAATTTTTTTGTTATTGTCAGTGGCTTTACTGTTTCATTTTTGTAATAATAATAAATAGACAAAGCAGCTTTACATTAAAATGATGTAAAGCTGTATTTTTATCTTATTTTGCAAGGTTGTCAATGCAGATAACAAATGCTATAATATAAGCCTGTACGAGGCTTAATTATAAACAGCATGGCAATTTATAATTAAAAGTTTACATTATATTTATTATTATAACAGATAAACTACAAGATGCTGAAGCTATAAAAGAATCGGCATCTGTATTTAATTTTTAAAGGAGGATTTATGAGCAAGGTTTACGATTTAATTATTCTTGGTGCAGGTCCGGCGGGATTGGCAGCAGGACTTTACGGAGGAAGATATAAGCTGGATACTCTTATAATTGAAAAGGGTATTGACGGAGGGCAGATAGCTATCACTGATGAAATTGAAAACTATCCCGGGCAGGTGCTTGACAAGGAAGAATCAGGTCCTACGCTTATAGCGAGAATGACAGAGCAGGCGAAGCATTTCGGCTGTGAAAGAGTAACTGCGAATATTACAAAGGTTGAGCTCGAAGGCAAGATTAAGAGATTTACAGATACCAAAGGAAATGTATATGAATCAAAGACGGCAATTATAGCTACGGGAGCACATCCAAGACCTATAGGCTGCAAAAATGAAAAGGAATTTGTCGGAAAGGGAATTTCTTTCTGTGCTACCTGCGATGCCAACTTCTATGAAGACTTTGAGGTGTATGTGGTAGGCGGAGGTGATTCTGCGGTTGAAGAAGCTATGTATCTGACAAAGTTTGCGAGAAAGGTGACTGTGATCCACAGGAGAAATGAGCTAAGAGCAGCAAAGTCAATTCAGGAGAAAGCCTTTAAGAACGACAAGCTGTTTTTCATGTGGGACAGCGTGGTAGAAGAGGTAAACGGTGATGAAATACTGGAGAGCATGATAGTTAGAAATGTAAAAACCGGTGAGCTGACTGAAATCAAGGCTGACCCTGATGACGGCATGTTCGGGCTTTTCGGATTTATAGGTCTGCTTCCGAACTCAGAATTTCTTTCTGAATCAGGGCTTGAAATGGAGGGTGGCTACCTGGTAACAGATGCTGATATGAAGACTAAATATCCGGGAGTATTTGCAGCAGGTGATGTCAGAGTTAAATCACTGCGTCAGGTCGTAACCGCAGCCGCAGACGGTGCGATAGCCGCTGCACAGGCGGAGCGTTTTATAGCGGAAAATGATTAAGAAAAATTAAGCCTGAATTTGGGCGGATTAGCTTTAATTAATAGGGATAGAGTAAAATAATCATTGGCAAAAACATAAAATAAAAGGGAAGTGGCAAAA
>ERZ773099.336-NODE-336-length-41338-cov-29.949495_pt1 | contig 41338 bp, 50 predicted proteins | sample MGYA00511120_ERZ773099 | MGnify/ENA primary metagenome ERZ773099 (study PRJEB29015, sample SAMEA2738012) | human oral metagenome | biome: human oral; feature: human-associated habitat; material: dental | place: China | collected 2104 ... | reverse complement strand
GACCGGGCACCGTCCACACCTCGGTGCCGGTGAAGGGGTTGATCTGCTTGACGGTACCATCGGTCAGACGGGTCAGGGGCGCGGGGCTCGGTGAGTAGGGCAGAAGTGTTGGCATGGGTCCATTGTGGCGCGTCCGGCGGCGCCGCGCTCGGTTACCGGGTCGCCGGTTACTGCGCGGCGACGGCGGTGATGGTCGCCAGCACCACCGCGTCGATGCCGGCGATGATGCTCCGGACGGTGCCGGCGACGGCGTCCTCGGGGCCGCCGGCCGCGCGCAGTCCCTTGATGGCGCGCTTGAGTTCCCCGCGCCCCAGGCCCGTCTGGGCCGGGGTGAGGACCTTGGCGGCCAGCCCCATGCCCTGGAGGATGCCCAGCAGGGCGATATCGGCGTGGGTCGCGGGGCGCTCGCCGTGCAGGACGGCGTACAGGCGCTCCCGGGTGGCGCGCTCGGGGCCGGCGTCCCGGGTCGGGAACCGGGTGGCCAGGCCGAACAGGCCCCCGCCGGTGCGCTCGATGACTCCGGCGCCCTGGAGCTGGGCGGCGACGGCGTCACGGGGCTTGAGCCCGCCCCAGTTGATGAGCGAGGAGAGCTTCTTGCCGTTCTTGGCGGGCAGGACGGCGAGGGCCTCGTCGAGGGCGGCGTGGCCGGTGGGGGAGGTGTCGAGGACGGTCAGGCGCGGGTGCTTGTCGGGGCTCAGGGAGAGCCTGCCGGCCAGGACCAGGTCGAGCAGGACGGCCCCGCGCAGCCCGAGCTGGTCGTTTCCGCCATAGGATTCGAAGGCGCCGGAGTCCTTGGTCAGCAGCAGGAACAGTTCTTCGCAGATCAGCATGACTTCAGGGTAGGGCGGGGGCCCGCCGCGGGCTTCCTGCGCGGGGATGAGGCGGCCTCCGCCCCGTCCCGTCCGCCAGACCGAGGTCCCGGGTCCCTCCGGCGGAGCGCCGGGCGGCGCCCTCCGCGTGGGGCGCCGGGCCGTCCGCGGGCATCCCCGATGAGTCCCGTCGCCTCGTTGCACACAGTGATCGCATCTGAGATCATCTCGTTATGGGCAATCCGCTAGTGGTCACAGAGATCGACGTTTGCCTATCGACCCTCCTGCTCAGGAGGTTGGAGGCCTCAGACATGAGTCAGCGCGAGTTGTCACGTCAATCCGGGGTTAAGCTCACGCGGCTCGGCGACGTGCTGCGTCGAGGACGGGGGATGACGACGGGGGAGCTGGAGCGGATTGCTAGGGCACTGGGGTGCGTGCCCTGGCAGGTGCTCAAGGAGGCCGAGGATCTCGTGGTGGCTGAGCGTGGTGGCCGCGCGGGACTGCGGGTGGTCAACGGCGGGACTGACCAGGATGAAGCCGCGACCCCGGGGATCCCGCTTATGGGTGCGGCAGCCCGCGGGGCGGCGGATCGGCCGGAGCACGCGGCCACCCATCGACGGGACGATGTCGGCGAGGAGCCGCAGAAGGCACAGTTGCACAACGACCGGGGTGTCTAAGACATGGCAAAGCACGAGCATTCCCGGTATGCGGCGGGTGCGATCAGCGCGACGACACTGGGGCACCTGCTTGGCGAAGCGTCCGGGGCCCGGGCACAGGGGGGTGATGACCTGAACCTCGAACAAGCCCCTTGACGTGCGCGGTCGCGCTGACGTTGTCACAGGGGTGTCCGACGTGGCGGGGACCTATCTCCAGATGCAGTACAACACGCCCCGTCCCTGGTACATCCGCCTGCTCTACAGGGGTGCCGACGTGCCGATCCGAAGGGTCCGCGTGCACGGTCACGGCCACGGTTTCGGACGCGCCACGCACATGCACACCTACAGGCCGGACGACGGAGAAGAGATCTGTGTACTGGTGCCCGACACCTTCCCCGTGCGCCCCATCTCCCCTAGCATCTCGAACGAGATCCGGCGCACCATAGTTCTCCGCGTTCGCCGAGCTGTGTCGCGTTGACACCAGCGACCTCGCGTGGGTGGACCCGCCGGATGCGAAGGAGGACCGATCGATATGAAAGCGAAGACGCTCACCACGAAGTACCTCGGCGCCCTCAACGACGGCTTCGAGGCCGTCGAGACCGATGACGGGTTCGTCGTGTGGATGCCCGCCTACTACTCCGACGACGATGGGGTGATCCTCTCGGTGCGCCGGGCCGCCGGCGGATGGGCCATCACGGATGACGGGTCGACCTTGTCCGGCCTGCGCACCAGGGGCGCTGCGACCGATGCCCCCGCGTTTCTGGAGGCGTGGGGCCGCCTGGCGCGCCCCGCCGGGGACTTCGTCCCCGGCCAAGCTTCCAACAATGGCGAGATCACCGGGTGGGCGACCGACGAGACCCTCGGAGATGTCCTCAACCTCGTCGCCCTCGCCTCCGTCCGTGCCGAGGGGCTGGCCTTCATCCGCGAGCGCGGGAGCGCGGAGCGCTTCCCCGCACGGGTCGGCAGGCGCATCACCTCCCTCATGAGCGCCACCGAGTGCACCGACAGAGGACTGGTCCGCGGCAGCACGGTCGGACTGGTCTCGGGGCGCAGGAAGCGGGTGACGGCCGCCGTCGAGCACGCGGGATTCACCCTGGCCGTCTTCCAGGCGCTCGGCGGCGGGGGCGAACAGGCCCGCGAGCGCTCCTACGAGCACTGCCACACGATCTTCAGTCAGGCGCAGATCGAGCGTGAGCGGCGCTTCGCCGTCATCGAGGACCCGGACGCGTGGGACCCGGTCGTGCTCGACGAGGTGCGGGACGTGGGCGTCGTGCTGCCCTACGAGGACCAGGAGGCCTTCGACGCCAGATTCGCAGAGATCATCGGGCGCCTGCCCGTGCCCGCTCCGGCGTGACGATGCGCGACCGCGAACGCGGGGCGGGCCCGTGATTGGGGCTTGCGCCCCCGGCGCCCCGCCGGACCGGGGCGCTCCGGCGGGATCGCGGCCCTTCACCGGTACCCCCTGTGGGGCTCGAACCCACGACCTTCGGATTAAAAGTCCGCAGCTCTGACCGCGCACCGGAGTAGTATGACAGTCATTTTTCGTTGCTACAGCAATCTTCTTCGGAGAAAGTCTTCAAGGTTCGTGTAGCCGCAAGTGTAGCCATTGCAGGGTGGATCGGGTCTTTCCGGCGGGTGGCGGACCGCTCCGATGCGACGATGCGCCCCTCCACCCGGGGCGGGTGAAGGGGCGCATTGGTCGCGGACCGGCATGAGTCCGGTCACAGTGTTCGCGTGGTGTGCTGGTCCGTTCGCTGCTCCAGGGTGCGCAGGCGGCCCTCGTGGTCGGTGCGCAGGTCGTGGAGGTCGCGGCGGACCTCGCCGAGCTCGTGGCCGAGTCGGCGGGAGAGGTCCCGGTGCTCGGCGCGCAGCTCGTCGACGCTGCACTGGACGCGGTCCACGGCGTCGCGCAGGCTGCCGCCGTGGTCGGGCCGCATCTCGGCGCGGATCTCGGCGGTGGCGGCCTCGTGGCGGCGCAGGGCCGCGACGGCGGCGATGAGGGCGGCGAGCCCGCCGAGCCCGCCGAGGGTGGACAGCGCGGCGAGGGCGTCGGCGAGGACTGGAGGCATCACTCGGACGCGGCGTGGCAGCCGCCGGTGGTGATGGCGACGTCGGTGCGGTCCGGGTCGGCCAGGGAGGTCAGGACGCTCATGACGACGGCCAGGGCGACGGTGGAGGCCACCGCCGGCCAGGGGACGGTGTGGATGAGGGTGGCGGTGCCGACGGAGGCCACGGCGGTCTGGGCGGCGGTCTTGACGGCCCGCTCGGCGACGCCGAGCCAGAAGGTGTGGGAGGTGTAGTAGGAGGAGCTCACTTGTCTTCCTTTCGGTTGTCACTGTCACTGCCGGTCCGGCCCGCCCTGACGGCGTCGAGGAATCTGCGGGTGGCGGTGTCGACGCTCTCGCGCACTTCGCCGCCCAGGGCCTTGACGATGTCGTTGCGCCGCTGCCAGGCCTCGCGCACGAGCAGCTCGTAGTGGTCCCACGGCACGCGCCCGCAGTACCCGGTGGCGGCGTTGTAGGCCTGGGCCTGCTGCGGGTCGAGGGCCATCGCCCCGGAGACGGGGGTGATGAGGGCCCAGGCGGTGGTGCCCCAGGGGGTGGTGGTTTCGATGAGCAGCATGTCGCTCCTTCGGTTGTTCGTGGTGGTTGCGCCTCCGCCGCCCGGGGCGGGGGCCGCGACGAGGGCCCACAGGTCGTTCTCGTCGCCGTGGAAGACGTTGAGGTCGAGGTTCCCCCCGTAGCCGGGCAGCCGACCGGTGCCGGTGTACTGGTGGATGGCCCCGGCGGTGGTCCAGGTGCCGTCGGTCCAGGGGTTCGCGTCCCAGCCGACGGGGTCGTCGGAGGCGTACTGGGCGACCCAGCGCACGGAGTCGGTGGCCGCGGCCACGTCGTGGGGGTAGACCCCACTCGAGGCGTACAGGAGGACCCGACGCCCACCGATCCTCGCCCGCAGCCCCATGACGAGGGCCCGCAGGTACTCTGCGTCGCCCCAGGCGTCGTTCTGGCCGGCCTCCCAGTCGACGGCGAGGAACACACGGTCCCGGTACTCCCCGATGGCCGCGAGGAAGTGGCCGACCTCCGCCTCGACACCGGACCCGTCGACGTAGTGGTAGACGCCCGTGGGCCGCCCGGTGGCCAGCGCCCCCTCTAACTGTTCGTGCAGCAGGGGATTGGTGAACCAGTCCCCCTGGGTGGCCATCACGATGATGAAGCCGGCGCCCAGGCCCGCGATGTTGATCCCGGCCTGGTGATTGGAGATGTCGACGCCCAGCAGCGGGCCGGTGCGCCTGCCGACGGCGGCCTCGGCCCGGGGCGGCCCGGCGGCGGGGGATGCGGGGGGCCGCAGGATGTGGGTCCACAGCCCCGCCGCGGTGTACGGGTGATCGGCGTAGGCGATCTGGCGGGTCTCCTGGCCGGTCTGGTCGCCGACGGGCTCGTCGGGGTCGTCCCACCCGTCCGAACCGTGGGAGTCGATCCACGCCTCGGCCAGGACGCCGCCGCCGATGTGCAGGGCGACGTGGCCGACGCCGCCCGACGCCCGCTCGGACAGCAGCGCGTCGCCGGCCATGAGATTGCCGGCGTCCCCTCCGATGGCCGCGTAGGGCATGACCGCGAAACCGCGGGCGGCGGCGAGCTCGCGCAGGGTCCCGGTCCACGTGCCGTCGTCGGCCGGGAAGGCCGGGTGCGCCCCGCCCTGGTTCCAGCAGTGGGCGACGAGGCTGGAGCAGTCCGCGTCCGCCGACCCGCCCTCCCGGACGCCGACGACAGACCACCTGCGCGGCTGGCTGTACCCCAGGTCGTACAGGCCGCGGGAGGTGAGCCACGCCCCCCACCTGGCGGCGTTATCGCCGATGACGCTCATCCGTCCTCCTCCTTCTTTTCGATCTTCTCCCAGCCCGCGATGAAATTGGCCGGCCCCGCCTTGAAAGGGTCCAGCCAGGCGCGGGCCACATTCACGTACACGACCCCATCGACCGAGATGCGCTCTCCGGGGCCGATGGCCGCCCCCTCTGCCAATGATTTGAGCGGCTTCGCCTCCTCGGAGGCGAATTGCATGTAGAGGTCGACCCTCTGATCCACCTCGCCCTTGGCCTCCCGGAGGAATCGCCTCCGGTCCTGCTCAGAATTGACGAGCGCGGCGAGATCGTAGAACTCCTCGTCGCCCATGGTCGCGATGTCGCGGGCGCTGTATTTTCCGGGCACTATGCCATGCTCCTGGGTGTCGCGGTGGCCACCAGCCCCGAGTACTGCGGGCTGGAGGTGAAATTGAATGTGCCGCCCACGCCGTGCGCGCCGGTGAATCCGGCGCGCACGGCCGGATTCTGACCGGCGGGCACGACGGCCATCCCGGTGACGGTGACGGTGGACCCGCTTGCGGCGGACGGGAAGCGGGCCGCGAAATTCCTGCTCATGATCGTCAGGTGGGCGTCGACGACGCCGGCCACGACCTGACCCCACACCGTGAAGGTCGCCTGCACGAGCCGGTCGTAGGGGCGGATGCCGAGGTCGACGCTCACGGCGTCGGCGCGCTGATCCGACTGGAGCCCCCACTGGTGGGACTCGGGGATGGACCCCTCCTCGGCCTGGGCCTCGTTGACCGGGCGCAGTATCCACCGGCCGGCGGCCCTCGCGCCGTCGGCCCGGTAGAGGACGCCGCCGACGTCGATGTAGGCGGGATGGGCGGCCGTGGGCGCGCGCCCGAGGTCCTCCGCCCGGGCGAGGATCTCGCGGGCCGCGGCCACGGACGCGGCGGGGAAGACCAGGCCGGCGGCGTCCAGGGCCGCCGGCCACGCGTCGAGCAGGTCGTCCCCCGCGTCGGGCACGGGGATCCCCTTCCAATGCTGAGTGGACAAATCACGGCCCCCATTTCATTTCTTGTAGTCGACCGCGATGACCGCGGCCGGATCCCAGTAGCCGTATGACGCGCCCCCCTGCGCCTCGAATGAGACGCCCCGGTAGGCGCCGTTCTGGAAATTGGCCCACATGTTCTGCGGGATGGGCAGCCATTTCCCCTCGCCGCGCCCCCACCCCGGCAGCTCGAGCCAGCGTCCGCTGGACGCGAAGGACGGCGGCGCGGAAGTCCACCCGTGGGCGCCGATACTCGCGACGCCCGTCGGGCCGTACCAGTGCCGGGCGTAGACGTAGAGCGCCATGCCCGTGACGACGGCGCCGGCCAGGTCCGCCGTCATATCGGCCACGCCCAGCAGCGAGTTGTAGACGCGGCCGCCGTACGCCCCCTGCGGCAGGGAGCCGCCCCACGCCCCATCCGCCGCCCCGTTGGAGTACGCCTGGTACCAGGAGGTGCGGTACTCGCGGTGATAATTCCTGACCGCCGGCGGCGGCGCCCCGCCGCCACCGCCGGGCGACACGCTCCTGTTGACGGTCAGAGTCCGCTCCGGAGCCGGCCCCTCGTCGCGCAGCCACACGTTCGGGGGCTGCAAAGTGAAATCCATCTGCACGCCGCTGGCCGCGTACGCGTACGCCGCGTAGAGCGTGATCCTGTACTCGCCGGATGTGTCCGGCGTCCACACCGGGAAGAGCGCGCTGTCGGTTCGGACCTGCTCCCGCACTCCCCCCGTGAAGCGCAGCGATCGCTTGAACGATTTCCCGCCGCGGGCTATGACCGCACGTATTTCGACCGCCGCGTTATTGACGATGGGCTGCCAGGAGAAGACCATTCCCAGCGAGTAGAGGCGCCCCTTCTCCAGGGTGGCGGTGAGATCGAACATCGACTCCTCGCCCTTGACCGTGTGACGAGGCTCTCCGCTCCAGGGCCAGCCCTCGCCCCAGGCGATGATGCCCCTCGGCCCCTCGGCCAGGACGTCGGCCAGGTCCCTGCCCCGCCACGCCAGCCTGTCGGCCACGGCCAGGGACTGCGCCGTCACGGCCCCGTCCCCCGTGATCGCCGCCCTGGCCAGCCCGTCCGCCCCGGTGACCGCCAGGTAGTCCGGGCCAGCCGAGCCCAGCGTGATGACCTCCGTCGGCGTCGTCCCGACCCTTTTGACCACGTGCAGGCCGGTCGCGTCGAGGATCGCCGCGTCACCGGACGGATCGCCCGCCACGATCCGCGTGGCCAGGCGGATCGTGTCCGCGAGCAGCTCCCCGGTGATTCTCGCCTTCCCCGCCTGGAGCATCTGCGTCGTCACCCGCGCGACGACGGCGAGCTTCGCCCACAGCTCGCCGTCGACGACGACCTTTCCGGCGGTCACCGCGCCGTCGGCGATCTCCACCGCGCCCACGGAGCCGGGCACGAGCACGCGGCCCGCGACCAGCAGGTGGTCCAGCCACGCCGACTCGGCGGCGGACCACACCCTCACCCCGGTCGCTCGCCGCTGCGCGTCGGTGATCACCCACAGGTCCCCGTCGGCCGGGCCAGCCGGGGCGCCCTGCCCCACGGTCACTCGGCCGATCGCCCGCTTCAAAGCGTTGGCCGCCGCTTCGCCCGACGCCGCCGCCGACACCCTCACCGCCCCGATCTCCTCGGACAGGCGCTTCTGCGCCGCCTCGATCTCAGCCCTCGCGGCGTCCAGCTCGGCCCTCGTCCCGGCGGCCTCGAGGGCGATCCGCCCCGTCACCCCCGTGGGCCGAGCCGCCCCGCCCTCCGGCAGGGCGGCCGGGGACACAACCTGATAGATCCTCCCGGTGCCGTCCTGGAGGCACACGCACTCGGCGCCGACGGCGGTCACACCACCGTCAGCGGGTGCGACGACCTCGCTCTCCGGGTCGTCGGCCGGGACCTCGACGCGGACTAGGCCGCCGTCGAGGACGTCGAGGACGCGGCCCGTGGCCCATGTGCCCGCCTGCGAACCAGAGCCGTAGGACGCCTGCTGCGATGCCACAGCGGTGCGCGGCGACGGCCGGCAGTCCAGCCATAGATTCGGTCTCACCATGCGAGCTCCTCGATGTCGACTCTCATCTGCCCGGCGGGCTTGTCCACCGGCAGGCTGTAGGCGACCACCTTCCCGACGATTACCTCGCCGGCGTCGGTGTGGACGGCGATCACGTCCCCGGCCTCCAGGCGCGGGTCGGCGGCGATCTCCACCGACCGCTTGGAGGCGACGGCGAGGGCGGTGCGCAGGTTGGTTTGGGCGGCTTTCTGGACGGCCCCGGCGGTGGCGGCGGCCTGGAATTCTTTGCGGTCCGTCACCCAGCCGTACAGGTTCGGCTCGTAGGGCCAGGATGTCGCCGTCGCGTGGCCAGTCCACTTCACGGCAGCCTTCTTCTTGTCGTCGGTCTCCTGCGGACTGCCGGTCACGATGAAACGATTCGCCCGCCGCTCCACGCTCTTCCTCGGAGCCTGGATCAGCAGGTCGCGGCCCGTGTAGCGGGCCACCGGATCACCGGCGTCCGTCTGCGCCCACAGGTGCAGGCACCCGTCCGCCCTGACCGCCCAGTTCAGGCCCCTGGCGACGCACATGTCCCGGATCGCCTCAGTCCGGGAGTGCCCCCACTGCGTCGACGGCGAGACGCGCGAATTCGGGGTCCCCGGCTCCAGCACCACCGGCAGGGTGCCGGCGAGCCGCTGAGCCTCGGACAGGACGGTCGCCCCGGCTGGCGGGCTGGACGGCCACGCCATCGGGTCCTGCTCGAGCACCTGTAGCAGGTCCAGGGCCTCGACCTTGACCTTGCCGCTGGTGTCCTCCTCCCAGGACTGGTGCTGCCACCAGCCCAGGTCGACCTCGTCGCGGCCCGCAGGGGTCTCCAGGACCATAATTACGTGGCTGCGCTGCCCAAAATTGTTGAGCGGGTCATGGGGCGACTCTGGCACCCAGTCAGCCGGGGCGACGTACGACAATTTTCCGGGGACGACGCGGTCGCTAGCCCAGTCGATCTGCACGTCCTCGCACGGGACGTCGACGGCCAGGACCCGCCCGCCCAGGTGCACGTCGATGCGCGCGCCCACACCGACCGGCCCGGACAGGGCCTCCAGGGACGGACCCGGCCTCATGGCATCCCCTGCACGCGGCGCGCGACCTCGATCGCCGACCAAGCCCGCCACCCATCCTCACCGGGATGAGATTCACCCCACGCCCGCCACTCACCCCACGTCGTCACCGGCACCGCCCCTTGCTGCCCGTTCTCAAAGTGGGGCTCATGCGCCATCCACTTCACCGTCAGCTCGATCAGGTCATCGTGGAGGCGTTTCCGGGAGACACCGGTGACGATGACCGTCCTCGGTGGCACCCCGGCCGTCGGCGCGGACGGAATCAACATGACCGGGTGATGCCCCTGGAGGATCCACCACAGGAACGGCTCGTAGGCCGGTTCGCAGGCGATGACGCCGGTGCCGGTCTCAGGTTCATCCTTGACCGCCCACCGGGTCACTCCGCCGACACGAGTTGTCTTCGCGGACCACTCCACTGGGTCCTCATTGGACACGTAGATGAGGCCGGGGAAGGATCTCCCGTCCCGGCCAGCCACGTAGACGCCGAACCAGTCCCCTACAGGGCGGGTGAGCGACACGCTGTTGCCCCCCGCCCTGTAGGTGGTCTCAACGCCGGGCGCGACGAGGGCGTCAGCCACGAGATGCTGACCGGCCCCTAAGCGGGCCAGGACGCGGTCGCCAACGGTCACCGTGCACGGCCCGTCCACCAGCAGCGAAGGCAGCCCCGACACGGCGCCGATCCAGCCCTTGATGGTCATGGCGTCTCCTCTCAGCCGCTGCGTGAAACCTCGACGGCGACCCGCGCGGCCTCGACGCGCATTCGGCCGACCAGTTCGCCGTCAACGTCGCGCACCTCGAGCACCGAGGGGATGCTGCTCTCGCGGGCTAGGAGGCGGTCGATCTTCGACCACTGGTTACCGGTGAGCACTGCCTCGGGGCGGCCGGTGGCGTTCATGACGGTGGACAGGCCCGGGGGCAGGAGGCCGCCGTCGTCGTACTTGCCGCCGTAGCGGCCCGCCGTCGGGGAGCCCCAGATCGCGGTGTAGCGGGCGGACAGGCCCGGGCGGGGCTCCTCGATCATCATGCCGCCACCGGCCGCGATCGCCACGTGATGGGCCGGGGATCCCCAGAACAGCAGGTCGCCCGGGGCCGGGGAGGCCACGGGCGTGGAGGCGGACTGGTACCCGGCGGCCGTCAGCCGCGGCCAGCCCAGGCCGAGCTGCTGGGCGGCCCAGTAGACGAGTCCACTGCAGTCCAGGCCCGGCGGGATGCTGGATCCGCCCCACACGTAGGGGACGTGGGCGGCGACGGCCCTCATGGCGGCGCCCACGAGGCCCGAGGCGCCGGCGGGGGCGACCTCCTCGGACTTGTTCTTGAACCAGTCGGGGAAGAGGTTGAGGACCTTGGAGGCGGCGCCCTTGGCGATGTCGGACCAGATGCCCGCGGGGGCGACGGAGTCGATGAGGGCGTTGACGGGAGTGAGCAGCAGGTCGGTGACCGCCCCGATGGGGTCGGCGAGGAAGTCGGCGACCCCCTTGGCGGCGTCCTTGAACCAGCCGACGATGCCGCCCTCGGAGAAGCGGGCGACGCCGCCGCCGGAGAACCCGGCGGCCGGGAACCCGGGGCTCCCGCCCGGGCGGCGGCGGGAGGCCGCATAGTTCGCGGCGAGGATCCGCTCCGGTCCAATCCGGCGGACCAGCTCGGGCACGAGGACGGCCTCGCCCGGGGACAGCAGGGCGGGGACGGTGTCGCGGCCCGGCGCGTAGCCGGGGATGACACCGCCAGCGCCGTACTCGCTGATCGTGCTGACGCTGGGCAGGTTGAGGGTGATGCCGAGCTTGGAGGCGATGGACTCCGCCAGCTTCTTGATGCCGTTGGTGTAGACGGTGCGGATGATGAAGTTGACGGGCTTGGCGGCCACGCCCTTGACCTTGGACCAGGCGGTGTCGACGGCGCTCTTCATGGCGTCGAACGTCTTGGACACCGCGTTCTTCATGGAGTCGAACGTGTTGGTGACCGTGGTCTTGACGGAGTTGACGGCGCTGGACGCCGTTGAGGAGATCGTCGTCCACACTCCGGAGATCGTCGAGCTGATCGCGTTCCAGATGGTGGACACGACGGTCGACACGGCGGTGAACACCGTCGTGATGACGTTCCTGACGGCGTTGACGTAGGTGGACACCGTGGAGGAGATCGTCGCCCACACGGAGGTGAAGACCCCCGAGATCGTCGCCCATATGGAGGAGAAGAACCCGGAGACGGCGGTGAACACCGCCGTGATCGTGGTACTCATGCCGTTCCAGATCGCCGACGCGGAGGCGGCGACGGAGGTCCACAGGGAGACCGCGGCGGTGAACACCGGTGCGATGAACGTGTCGTAGCCGGCGCGCAGCGCCGACGTGAAGGCGTCCCAGGCCGGTTTGATGACCGACCCCCAGCCGGTCTGGATCGCCCCGGTGAGCGCGCCCCAGGCCGGTCCGACGGCGTTGGCCCACAGCCAGGTGAAGACGGCGCCCAGGGCCTCGACGGCGATCTTCAGGGGCGTCAGGACGACGGCGGTCAGGATCGCGATCGCGGCCAGGGCCGCGTAGCGGATCTTGTCCCACGCGGTCTGCACGGCCGACGCGAGGGCGTCCCACCAGCCCGACAGGGTGGTGATCGCACCCTGGATCGGGGCCACGACGTAGGACTGGAAGAAGCCGGAGACGGCCCCCCATACCGTGTTCCAGGTGGTGGAGACGGCCGTCAGCGCCGCGTCCCAGGCCGTCGACACCCAGTCGATGAACGCGTGGAACGCCTCGACGATCGAGGCCCAGATGGCCTTGCCGGTCTCCGTCTGGGTGAAGAAGTACGTCAGGCCGGCCACCGCGGCCGCGAGCGCGGTGACCAGGAGCATGATGGGGTTGGCGCTCATGACGAGGTTCCAGGCGGCCTGGGCGGCCTGGGCGGCCTTGGTGGTCTGGACCCACTGGGCGAGGCCCCCGGCGGCCTGAATGGCGGCCTGCGCCTTGGCGGCGGTGTTCCACGCGGTGGTGGCGGCCTCCCAGGTCTTGACGACGGTCACGGCCGTGCCCGCGGCGACGGCGAAGGAGGCAATGGCGTCCTTGTTGTCGACGATCCAGCCGGCGAGGCCCTGGAGGCGGTCGGCGAGGTCGACGGCGGCGTCGCGGGCGCTGAGGAGGAAGTCGACGAAGCCGGAGTCCTCCTCCATGCCGAAGATGGGGCCGGTGAAGTCCCCGCGGCTCAGCAGGTCCCACAGGCTCTGGACGGAGGGGATGGCGGTGTCGGAGATCCAGTCGAAGGCGGCCTGGGCGCCGTCGGACATGGCGCTCAGGGCGCTGGTGAGGTAGGGCATGGCCCGGTTGGCGAGGTCGGTGGCGCCGGAGACGAGGGTGGCCTCGAAGTTGCCCCAGGCGCCCTCCATCGTGGTGGTGGAGGTGGCGGCCTCCTGGGCGACGTCGGTCATGCCCAGGTCCATGATGGCCTGGTTGAATTCGGCGGCGGTGATCTCGCCGTGCTCCATGGCCTCGCGGAAGTTGCCGGTGTAGGCGCCATTGGCGGCCATGGCCTCCTGGAGGCGGCCGGAGGCCCCGGGGATGGCATCGGCAAGCTGGTTCCAGTTCTCGGTGGTGAGCTTGCCGGCGCCAGCGGTCTGGGTCAGGACCATGCCGACGGAGGAGAAGGTCTGGGCATTGCCGCCGGCGACGGCGTTGAGGTTGCCGGCGGCCATGGCGAGCTTGTCGTAGCCGGTGACCCCGTTAGCGGCGAGCTGGGCGGTGACGTTCTGGATGTCGCCCAGGGAGTAGACGGTGCGGTCGGCGTACTCCTTGGTGGAGGCGGTCAGGGCCTTGATCTCGGCGTCGCCCTTGCCGGCGAACCTCAGCGTGGAGCCGAACTTCTGGGTGGCGTCGGAGGCCGCCAGGGCCTGGGTGGTGACGTCGGCCAGGCCCAGGCCCAGGCCGACGGCGGAGGCGGCGCCCAGGGCCTTGGCGGCGATGGAGCCGAGGCCCTTGAGGGCGCCGCCGAGGCCGGCGGTGATCCTGCGGCCGGCGGGGGCGGTGTCGACGTCGCCGAGCTGCTTCTCGACCTGGGAGGTGATACCTCGCCCGGAGATGGCCACCTGGAGCCAGGCGGTGCCGATGGAGTAGCCCTCAGCCACGACGACCCCTCCCCTCGGGTGTGCGCGGGGTGCGGGCCCGCTTCAGCGGGCCCGCACCCGTCGTGTCGTGTCAGGGGCTCACCTCCGGGTGGCGGGCGAGCCATGCGGCGCCCTTGCGGGCGGTCCGCTCCTGGCGGCGCCGGGCCTTCTCGCGCCAGCCGACCTCGGGCGGGCGGGGAGGGTCCGGCAGAAGGGCGCGGCCGGCGCCGGCGGCGGCCAGGACGGCCGACTCGACTCGCCAGGAGCCGATGAGGGCGGCGGAGGTCTCCTCGGACCAGGCCTCGGCCCCGCCGCGGGCGCGGCCGTAGGCGGATCCCGGCGGCAGGCCGTTGATGAGGACGCACACGCGCCGCGGCGACAGGGTCCCCCGATACAGGTCGAGCAGGTCGACCCCGTAGACGCGCAGCAGATCCGCCTCGATCTCCTCCCCGTACTGCGCCAGGGTGGCGGGGAGGCTGGTCAGTTTCCCGGGGCGAGCGCCTCGAAGACCTCTCGTAGGAAACCGGCCATGTCCTCGGAGGCGACGCGCCCGTCGGGGCGGCGCAGGTGGTCCATGACCTTCTGGCGCCCCTCGCCGAGGACGGCGCGGGTGACGCGGACGACGTCGGCGGGAGTGCCCCGCCCGTCGTTCAGGAGCGTCAGGGCCTCGACGACCTCGTAGTCGTCGAAGACGGCGGCGGGATCCACTTCCAGGGCGACGCCCTGGATGGTGATGCGGGTCGCGCCTCCGACGGCCTCGGCCCTCCGGTGGTCGGCGGGGGTGAGGGCGCCCGCCGCCCGGGCGCGCTCGAAGGTCCCGCCCTCCGCGGCGGGTGCGGGCGGAGCTGTCCTGGGCGGGGCTGTCCTGGGTGCGGCGCGGCGACGGCGTCGTGTCATGGTCGGTCCTTTCTGCGGGCCGGTCCTGAGATATCTGGTGACCCGCGCCCGCCCGGGGACCGACCATCCGGGCGGGCGCGGGAGCGGCGGGGTCAGGCGGTGGGGATCAGCGCCGGCGCGTCGGTCCAGATGTCGAAGTCGTCGAGCAGGTTGAGCGTGTGCTCGTAGGCGGTGATGCTGCCGGTGACGAAGGAGATCTCCCCGCGCTCACCCAGCTCGATGTGCTCGAGGACCATGCGGACCTTCACGTCCGACCCGGAGGTGTCGAACAGCTCGACCACGCCGGACAGCTGGAGGACCCGGCGGGAGGTGGGGACCGTCAGCCTGGCGACGGGCTTCTGCTCGGCGCCGACGGTCTCCATGACGCGCTCGACCTTGGCGTCGAGGTAGTGCTTGACGGTATCCACCTTGGTCTCCAGCAGCGTCGCGGTCGTCGACGTCTCGGAGGAGTCCATGAAGGTCTTGACCACTCGATGGCCCTGGTGACCCTTGATCTTGGACACCGAGTCGTCCAGGGTCAGCTTGATGCCGTCGTCGCTCATCCACCCGCAGTCCACGAGACCGGTGGGCAGGGCCGTGTACAGGCCGGTGATCTTCTCCCTCAGCTGGGGGTCGTAGGGGCCCAGGTAGAGGGAGTCGTTGTCGGAGCCGAAGATGTAGGCGTTGGCGGCGTTGACGTGGTCCATGAGGGGTCTCCTATGCGGTGAGGCGCGTCGTGATCTGGTAGGTGGCGGTCGCGCGGGCCGAAGCCGTGTCCGGGTCCGGGGACTCGGCCGGGGACGATCCCGAGACCCGCACGATCGGGACCGGGGCGGCCGGCGCGGCGCGCAGGACGTCGTCGACCGCGAGCGCGAGGGCGACCGCTCCGGCGGTCGTGGGGGCGTAGGAGTCGACGGTGACCTGGGCGGTGTGCAGGGCCCGGTCGTGGCGGCCGGGCCCGCCGGTCAGGATGAGGCGGACGAACCGGTCGGGGGCGGCGGCGGTGTCGGGGCGCGCGGGCAGGACGGGGGCGGAGACGGCGCCGGGGAGCCAGCCCAGGAGGATCTCCTTGACGTCCAGGGTGCGCGGGGCAGTCACAGTGAACCCCCCAGGACGCGTTCGAGGACGTGGTCGCGGGCCTGGCGGAGGCGGGCCCGGCGGGTGTCGGGGCGCACGTAGGCGCGGGCCCGGTTGCCGTGGCCGGTCACGGTGGTGAACCCCTCGCCGGCGGACGCCCTGAGGCGGGTTGCCTCGGCGCTGACGGCCCCCCGGGCGGCCGCTGATGCCAGAAGGGCCTGCATGCCCCTGCTGTCGACCTTGAACCTGACTCGGGCCGCTGTCATCGTCATGCTCCTGTCTCGGCGGGGTCGGTGGCGGCCGCGAGGGTGAGGGCCAGTCCCATGGGCCAGTGGGCGGGGGCGCCCTCGACCCGGTAGACGGTCCCGTTCACGCGCAGGCGGTCCGCGGCGGTCACGTCCGGATGGCGGCCCCGCCAGTAGAGGGCGGGTGCGGACAGGACGGGGGCGGCGCCCGCCGCCACGGGCTCGCTCGTGGCGGCGGGGGCGAAGAGCGCCGCGGGCAGCTCCGTCTCCACGACCCCTCCGGGGCCGGGCTCGCCGTACCTGTCGGGCGGCCCGGGGACGGTGCGCAGGCGGGTGACCGGGACCTGCCAGGTCATCAGGGGCTCTCCGGGGTGTTGGCGATCTGCGAGGTGTACAGGACCGGGCCGGCGGCCCGGGCCGCGGGGGTGGGGTCGATGGAGAAGGCGATCTGGGTGCGGGTGGGGACGGCGGACAGGAGGGCGCGGTCCTCGTCGGACAGGTACAGGCCGTTGAGGGTCTCGGTGGCGTAGGTGACGCCGCCGGAGAAGGGTCCCGTGGTCTCGCTGGTGGAGCGCAGCTGGTCGGGGTTGGTCAGGACCCGCATGACCATGCGGCGGGCCACGACGGCGGCGCGGGCGGCGATGACGGGGTTGGCGGCGGCGCGGGCGGCGAGATCGGGGAATTCGGCGTCGATGAGGACGGTCGCATCCTCGAGGTAGCCGGTGATCGTCTCCTTGTCGGGTGGGAGTGTGGAGGCGATCCAGCGGCGGATGACGTCGTCGGCGATGGCGTACGGCACGGATCCTCCTCCTTGCGGTGGCGCGGGCGGGACGTGCGAGGGGCGTAGTGCGCCCCGCCCCTCGCACGCTCTTCGCTCAGCCGGCGGCGGCGGGCAGGACGACGCCTGCCGGGTAGCGGGTCGCGTCGCCCAGAGCCGAGGCGGGGTTGGCGACCTGGAAGCCGGCTCGCATGACGACCCGCATGATCTTGGAGTCCTGCTGCATCGCGTTGAAGATGACCTTGCCGTCGTCGTCGGTGATGACGGCGTCGGTGTGGATGGTGTAGGTGATGTCCTGGCGCAGGCCGATGACGAACTTGTTCCAGTCGGCGGCGACGAGCTCGGCGGTCTTGCTGTCCCAGGCGCCGTTGTCGACGGTGTTGAGGGGGAATCCGTACAGCGTCTGGGCGGCGAGGGCGCCGGCGGCGGAGTAGATGGGCTGGCCGTTGGCGTCGCGCAGGCCGGACAGCATCCAGTTCAGGCCGGGGCGGCCGGCGAAGCCGCTGATGCTGTAGCCCTGTCCGGCGAGCTTCTCGCCGAGCTTGGCGACGGCCACGCCCAGGTCGGTCTTGGTGTCGATCTGCACGGTATTGGCGGCGGTCTTCGCGGCCGTGACGATCGCGTCGGGGAAGGACGCCGGCTTGTCGGTGCCGAAGACGCAGGCCTGGTCGATCTTTCGGCCGATCGCCTCGACGAGGTAGGGCTTGACCTCCTCCCACAGCGGGACGTCGGTGTCGTCGATGATCGCGTCGGGGATCACGACGAGCGTGGCGATCTCCTCGGCGGTGATCGTCAGCTCCTTCCAGGCCGCCTCGGTGGTCTGCTTCAGGCCGGTGTCGCCGTTGACCCAGTAGGCGTCGGGGAGGGTGGACAGGACCGGCTGGGTCTTCTGCCTGCGGCTCATCGGGACCCGGCGGGCCAGGGAGAGCATCACGGAGGACTTGGGCGCCTCCTTGATGACCTCGTCGGACACCTCCTTGGGGATGAGGGCGTCGGCGCCGGTGTTGTTGATGATCTTGTTGTACGTGGCCACGGGGGCCTCCTTCCTGGATCAGGCTCCGGTCAGGGACTGGCGCAGCCAGTCGACGCCGGCGGGGGTGGTGTGCTCGCGACCGAGGTTGGGGTCCCGCCGCCGCCCGGCGGAGGGGGACAGCCGTTCCGCGAGCGCAGCGGCCCGGGCGTCGAACTCGGCGTCGGTGCCAGCGGGGTCGAGCAGGGCGAGGTCGTCCTCGGTCAGGCCGTGCTTGAGGGCGGCCCTGGACATGCGGGCATCGCGGCGGGCGGCGTCGCGCTCGGCCTCGATGGCCGCGCGCTCGTCGGCGGCCTTCTGCTCGTCGGTCTTGCGGGACTGCTGGTAGTCGTTCCACTGCTTGGCGGCCCCGGCGTTGCGCTTGGCCCGGTCCTCCCATTCGCGGGCGCGCTTCTTCCAGTACTCGGCGTCCTGGTTGTCGGCGTCGTCCTGACCGGTGGCGTCCTTGTCGTCGGCGTTCTGGTCGTCGGCGGGGGCGGGCCCCTTGTCGTCGGCGTCGGGGGCCGGGTTCTCGGTCGGCATGGTGGGTTTCCTTCCTGTTCCAGGTGGGCGGCCGCGCCCGTTCGGGCTCCGGCCCGTGGGCGGGCGGTGGTGCGGACGTGGAAGGGCCACCCGTCCGCTGATCGCGGGGGTGGCCCCTGGAGAAGATTCCGGGTGGTGGGCTGGGTCAGGCTGCGGCGCCGGCGGCGTCGAGTGCCCGGATCGCCTCGATGTGACCGAGGATGTTGGCGCCGAGGGCCCTGGCGGGGCGGGAGTCGTCGTGGAGGAGAAGGCGGGCCTCCTCCTCGATCTCGGCCATGGCGGCGTCGGACAGGCGGATGCGCCGTTCGTGGGCCATGGCCAGGATCATGGCGGCGCCGTCCTCGGCGTCGCCGCCGTTCCAGCCGCCGAGGGTGACGGGGTCGGTGGGCAGGTCGAGCAGGGGCAGGGCCTCGGCGAGGAGCCCGGCGTAGTCCGTGATCGTCTGGCCGGTCCGGTTGCGCATCATGACTTGATCGTACCGTCGAGCCATCCGATGTCCCAGGGCACGGCGACGGGCCCCTGCGGGCTGTTGACGATGACGCCGGCGCCGCACAGCGGGTAGCAGTGGCCGATCACGGGTGCGCCGTCGGGGCCCGGGTACCAGGTGACCTCGACGATGACGCCGTGGACGTCGCGGCGGTAGCGGCGCCGGTCGCCCGCCAGGCTCGTCCACTGCGGGCAGGCCATGGCGAGTTGGAAGGCGAGGGCGATGTCGTCCTCGGTCCAGCCGGGCGGGAACTCGGTCTTGCCCGGGAAGCCGGTGCCGTGGGCGTGGCCGCCGCGGTAGCGGGTGACGGTGGTGCCGTTCGAGCGGGTGCGGGTGATCGTCCTGCCGCGGGTGGCCACGTCGATGTCGTCGGCGGAGACGATGGGGACCCCGGTGGTGGGGACGGCCGGGTCGAGGACGGGTGTGAACCCGTCGGGGACCCTGGAGCGCCCCAGGCGCTTGTCGTCGCGCTCCTCGATGCTTGTAGACGGGATGCCGGTGGCCCTGGTGAAATCCCCGGACTCCACGTCGTCGCGGGTGAAATGGCCCTTGTCGGTGTACCAGTCGACGCAGGCGCGGGCGCGGGCGGGCAGCGGCTCGCCGTCGAGGACCTCGACGGCCGTGCAGCGGCAGTGCGCGTGGTAGCGGGCCCCGCCCGAGGCGGTCCCGGTGGCGGTCTGCTCGGACTCGTAGACGGCGCCGCGGGACGCGAGCATCAGGCACCACCAGCAGGCGCCGCGCTCGGGCACCCGGCACCAGCCGCTGCCCGCGGCGGCGGCGGAGCGTCGCACGGCGCTGCGGGCCCGGTTCATGACCATGGAGGTCATGCGTCGCACGAACAGGCCGTAGGCGGCCTGTTCGCCGTCCGCGTCCAGACGCCGCAGGACCTCCGCGCCGCGGTGGCCGGCGGACAGGGACGAGAGCGAGTCGGAGTGGACGACCGTCCCCGGTTCGAACCCGTGTGCGGCGCGGTTGAGGACCACGTAGTCGCAGGCGACCATGTCCGACACCTCGCCCCACTGGGCGTCCACGGACTGGAAGCAGGCCTCGATCCACGCGGCCCGCGCAGCGGGATCGTCCGGCAGCCGCTCCCAGGCATCGGTGGCGGCCGCCCTGACCGACTGGTCCAGCGACGCCAGGGCGGCCTCGTACAGGGCCAGGGCATCGTCCGCACTCATCGGCGGATCGTAGCCGTCGGGCATCCGGTTGAGCGGCACCCGCGCACCTCACCTTCTACGCCGGGACGGCGCCCTCTGTGGACGGGACGGCCGCGAGCGCGAGCCGGGCCGTCGCGGACGCCCCGGTGGCCAGCGCGGCCACCGAGGCGCGGGCCTGCTGGGCGGCGGCGTCGGCGACGAGGCGGTCGACGGTGGTGGTGTCGTAGCCGAGGAGCTCGTAGGTGACGCGGCTCGTGGCCGGCAGGACGCCCGAGGCGACGAGCTTGGTGACGGCGTCGGTGGCGGCCGCCCTGGTGGGGGTAGCGGCGTCGCGCCACTGGATGCGGGCCGGGCGCAGGGCGTCGGGGACCCGGCCATGGTGGGTCAGGGCGGCGGCGTCGAGAAGGATCTGGCGCCAAGCGGCGCCGAAGACGGCCTGACGCCGCTCGGCGCGGGAGACGTGGCGGGCCTCGGTGGCGCGGATCTGGTCGGCGCTGGCGGGGTTCTCGGTGACGAAGCCCAGCCAGGTCGGGGGCAGGGCGGCCTCCCCGGCGACGAGCTGGGAGTACATCTTGACCAGGTCGATGAAGGGGGTCGGGGAGGCGGAGGAGAATTCGCCGAGCGAGGGGCGCTGGGCGTCGGGGTCGTCGGGGTCGGACAGGGCCCAGATGAACCCGATGTAGGCCTCCCAGGGGGAGGCGGGAGAGCCGTCCTCCTTGGTGAAGGCGTTCTTGTCCACTCCCAGGGCCCAGCGCTGGGGCTGGGAGAAGAACTCGGAGGAGACCTCGGATCGTACGAGGGTGCGCATGGCGGCCCTCGTGTAGGACAGGATCGGACGGGTGATCTCGGAGCGGCCCCAGTGGCGGGAGGCGCGAGTGCGGTTGACCAGGCGCTCGGCCATGACCCGGCCGGCGCCGTGGCGGTCGCGGTCGACGACGTCCCAGGACCCCGAGGCGGGGACGACGGCAATGGTCTCATCGGGCAGGAAGAGGGTGGCGCCGACGGGGACGCCGTCGTCGTCGAGGGTGACCGCGGCGGCGGCCGACAGACGCCGGCGCACGGGATCCCAGATGCCGGACATGGTGCGCGGGGACTCAACGGTGATCGTCGGGTCGGGGTCGCCCGGGCCGCCGCGGGAGGCGGTCAGGAATGCGACGCCGTGGATGAGGGCCTCCAGGTGGGCCGGGGAGTAGTCGGCCTCGAGACTGTTGTCGGCCCAGATGGCATCGAGCTCGGTGTCGGTGGCGCCGGGGACGACGGGGCCCACGATGTTGAGGCGCTCCTCGAGGGCGTCGACGACGAGGCCGGGCCAGCCGGCGACGGTCTCGACGCCGGACAGGCGCCGCACGGAGGAGGCCCCCAGGGACCGGATCTTCCTGCTCGCCTCGTACCAGCGGGCGCGGTCGGCGTTGAACCCCCGGTGGGAGGAGATGCGGTTGAGGATCTCCTTGAGGATGCGCTCCTCGTCGTCGTCGAGGCGGTCGAGGGCGAGAACATCAGCCACTGAAGATCACTCCTCTCGGTCCCCTCGGCTTGTGCGCGGCGGATGACGGCGCCCTGCGCAGGCCCAGGAGCGCCAGGGACGCGGCCACGAGCGGTGAGATGTCCGCGAGCGCGTTCTTGCGCTTCCAGGCCCACAGCGACTCCCCCAGGGGGCGTATGCGGGCGCCGGCAACGGCATCGTTGAGCTGGGCCTGGTCGATGTGGACGACCCGGCGCGCCTCGACGGTGTCGAAGAAGATACCGCAGGCCTGGGCGTACTCGCGCATCGTGACCAGGGTCGGGGAGACCCGGTAGCGGCGCAACTCGGTCTGGAGGGCGGAGGCGGCGCCGCCGGCGTCGACGACGACCCGTGATCCGGGGTGGGCGTCGAGCAGCTCGCGCAGGCGCTGGCCGACCCACGTCACCCCGGTCCCCTGGTCGACGATGACGATGTGGGCGCGCCCGTCGGCCAGTTCGGTGGCCGCGACGATGACCGCGGACTCGCGCGAGGGCGGCACGTCAACGCCGAAGAAGAGGCGGCCCGGGCCGTGCTTGGCGTCGGAGTCGGCGCAGGACGCCCACGCCTCCAGGTCCAGTACGGGCGGGTCCTCGTCCGGGGGCGCCCAGATGCCCAGGCGCTCACGGCGGAACTGCTCGGGGTCGGCCCTCATAGCCCGGTACTCGGAGCGGATGTAGTCCACGGTGATGAGCTCGCCCAGTGAGGGGTTGGCGCGGGCCCAGCAGACGGGGTCCGCCTCGTCGAAATCGTCGGCGTCGGGGTCGCAGGACCACTCGAAGTAGGCGAGCCGGTCGTCGCCGTCGGGGCGGGTGGTGCCGCGCTCGCGCAGGGACTCCAGGACCGCGGAGGAGCGCTTGCCGGCGCTCGATGTGTACCAGACCTGGGGGTTGCCGGTGATGGTCTGGGCGGCGAGCGTGGGCAGGAGGGAGCCGATCTGCGTGCTGGTGACGGCGAAGGCCTCGTCGAGCACGAGTAGGCCGTCGGTGGAGAAGGATCGGCCCATCTCCGGGGCGCGCGTCTTGTAGGAGATCGTCGAGCCGTTGACCCAGGCGATCGACTCGAAGCCGTGGGAGGTGCGGAAACCGGGGATGTGCTCGGCCTCGGGGTCGCCCTCGTAGCCCAGGACGTACTCCATGAGGTCGGGGCAGCCCCGCAGCCGGCGGGTCAGTTTCTCGAAGGCGTCCAGGGCGGCGTCGAAGCGGTGCGCGGTGTGCATGATCCTCTGCTCGCCGAACAGCAGGGAGCCGGCTAGCTCGCGCGCCTCGACGATGGCGTTCTTGCCGTTCTGCCGTGGAGCGACCAGCCCGACCTCGAAGGCAAGCCACTTGCCGCCCGGGCCCTCGCCCAGCGACGAGGCGAGCACGTACTGCTGCCAGTCGAGCAGGTTCAGGCCGGCGACGGCGGCCAGGTCGACGGCGTCCTCACCGGCGGAGGTGATGTAGAGCGGGTAGCACTCAATGCGCGGACGCTGCCGTCCTCTCAGCGCGGCGTCGGGCGAGTTCGTCAAGGACGCCGCCCCCCTTCTGCGACTGATCCGGGATGAGCCTCCAGATGGCGTCCTCCAGATCCTGGCGACGGCGGGACAGGGCGGCGACCTCGCGCGGAGTGGCATCCGCGAGCGCGGCGTCGACGATGGCGAGGTTCTCCTCCAGGCGGCGGATGCGGTCCCTGAGCGGGTCGCCCAGCAGGTGCAGAGGACCGGAGGCCGCGGCGGCCTCGGCCAGGCCGGCCGGGCGGGCCCTGGCGCGGCGGTCCCGATCCATGCGCCTGCGATGAGCCTCCTTACAGGCGGCGCAGGGCTCCTCCCCGTGACGCAGGTGGCGCCGGTGGGCTGCCTCGGTGCCGCAGGGCTTGACGTCCCTGCCCATTTCCCACCCCCGAATGCGGTCACCCCGGACGCGGCGCCCGGGCGCCCCCATTCCCGGGGGAATGTCGCACAAATGACGGGGCCGGGGAGATAAATGTCAGTTGCCCGCCGAGCCTGGCCGGGCGGGCCGGGCGGGGGCACCCCCACCCCGGCCCGCCCGACGATCACCATCTTTCGTTGAGATACAGCGGCTTGAGCGCATTGACGCGAGCATTTTTAATATTCCCCCGGCGGCTATTGCAGGACCGGTGCGCCGGCCTGATAGCACCCAGAAGACCACCACCGTCCTTAAGTGGACGAACATGATCCGCGGTGAATGCCATGGGATGATCATAAGGAAGACGCGTGTCGATACGACGCCCGCATATCCAGCACGGCAGGCGGTCTCGAGCCACCCGCCGCTTGAGCGCATGGGCCCGACGACGGTACTCGCGATCATCACGGCCGGCGAGCTCGGGCACGGCGCGCTCCCCCTCTCAACGAGCAGCCCCGCACCGTGACACCGGTCGGGGCTGGGCGGGCACACGTGTACCGCTGGCACCAATGTTGCACCTACCCCGAACGCCTGTCCAGTGCGGAGTCGGAGCCGGCGTGTCGCGCCCGCCGGCGGGCGGCGAGGAAGGCCTCCGCCTCCACCTCCACGACGTCGTCCCAGCACACCCACGAGGCCCTACCGACGCGGCACCGGCGCACCCTCCCCCGGTGGATCCAGGAGCGGAGGGTGGAGGCGTTGAGGCCGGGGATGCGCTCCAGGGCCTCGGCCGCGCGCACCCACTCCACGCCGTCGGGCCCCGTCGCGCTCACTCCCCGCCCCCGTCCCCGTCCCGGGCGGCGGCCAGGGCCCGGGCCCGGGCGACGGCCCAGTCGTCCTCGCCCAGGAGAAGGCCGCAGGCGGGCAGGGTGCAGCGCACCAGCACCTGGGCGCCCGCGGCCGACGGCGGGACCTGGACCAGGGACAGGCACCCGCAGGACGGGCAGCGCACGCCCTGCACGCGCCGCTCGGGCTCCTCCACCGGGAACCGGCGCAGAGCCGCCCGCTCGCCCCCGACCAGGTCGGCCAGCATGTCCCCGGCCCAGGACTGCCCGGCCGCCCAGGCCAGGTGCGCATCCAGCCACCGGACCAGCACCCGCGTCGAGCCCGGCCCGGCCGGGCCGAGCGGCTCGCGCCCCCCGGCGGACGGGGCGGTCCACCGGGTCGCCCGCTGCGGCGGCGGGACCGGTGCCGGGCGCTCGACGGCGACCTCCTCGCACCAGGACGCCAGCACCGAGTGCAGCTCGTCGGCCTTCGCCAGGGCCGCCGGGTAGAGCCCGCCGGCCCCCGGGCGACGGGAGGAGCACGATCCCATCCGGCCCAGCGGCGAGGAGACGGCCGGCTCGGCGACGACGTGCAGGTGCTCCACCAGCGACGGCAGCGTGCGCACCGCCGACTGGAGACGGCCCCAGCACCAGCCGCACAGGCGGCCGAACTCGGCCGGACGCGGCAGACACCCCCGGCACTCGATCACCTCGCCGTCCCGGTTCACGGCGGTCCCGTCGCAATCGGCCAGGTGCTCGCCACGGATCGAGCAGCCCGATGCGCAGAAGACGGTCATGGAAGTCCCTCCTGGCAGAGCCTGCACGGCAGGCGGTCGTTGTGGATCGGGCAGGTCCGGGGTTTCTTTTTGGCGCGGCGGCGTCTGCGGCGCCTGCCGGGGGACGCCGCGCCGTTCCCCGCCGAGGCCGTGCCCTGCCCTGCCGTGCCGTGCCCTGCCGTGCCGTGCCATGCCGGCCCGCGCGCGCCCGTGAGAGCGCGCGCCCGCGCGGGCGCGCGCGAACCCTCGGCCGTCCCGATCGCCGCGAGCGCGAGGCCCGTCGAGTCGTCTGAGGCGCGGCGACCCGCGAGGTCGCGCCGATCTTCGGCGGAGCGCGCCGGGAGGTCGGGCGACGGCGCGGAGGCGTCCGCCGGGCTCCCATCGGACTCCTGCGGCCCGGAAAAGGGCAGACTCCTCCCTGGGCACCTCGGGGCGGGGTCCGGTCTGCCAGGCGGCTCCTGGGCGCCCCGGGCGGGTGCAGCCGGTCCCCGGGCGGCGGTTCGGCTCATCGTCTCGGAGGCGACGGGCGGCTCAGCAGACCCCTCGGGGTGCGATCCATGTCCCTTCTCCCGTCCTGCGGACCCCTCGGGGTGCGATCGGGAGACGTCGTCGAAGAGCACTCCATCGGCGTCCAACGGCCACGGTTCGCGTGCGAGCATCTCTGCGAGCAGCCCGGCGGCCCCGTCAGGGGGCGAGCACTTCTCCCGGAGCTCGAGCGCGGTGCGGTGCGCGTCGGTCAGATGGAGCGTGAGCCCGGCCGCCGCCGGGGTCCGCTGTCCCTTGGAGCGGTTGCAGCGCCGGTGGGAGACCACCAGGTTGTCCACGCCCAGGGGCTTGGGGATGACGTGGTCCACCTCGGCGCCCTCGTCACCCTTCGTCACAGCCCGCGATACGGGCTTGCCGCAGTAGGCGCACAGCGCCACGTCGGGAGCCCCGGGACCATGCGGCAGCCGATCGCGCTGCCACACCTCGGCCTTGAGGCGGGAGTCGTTCCGCTCGGTCTGCAAAGCCCGAGCATTGCGCTCCTCCTCGCCCGTCTTCTTGTGGTACTCCCGCCAGTCGTGGAAGACGTACTGGTGCGAGTCGGGCACCGGGCAGCGCCCGTAGGGGCACGGATGAGCGGCGTCATGCCACAATCCCGCCCCCACCAGCACCGCGGCCAGGCGGGGCGCCGCGGAGGGGTCCGGCACCAGGGAGAACAGGTCGTACGTCGACAGCGTCCCGTCTCCGTAGCCGGCCTTGATCGCCGAGCCCGCCATCACCCACAGCAGCCCCGCGCCCCACGCATCCGCATCACCCTCGAGCCCACGGCGCATCAGCGCCTTGAACTTGCGGTTCTGGAAGAGCTGGTCATCGACCAGGTGGTACGACACGGTCACCTCCTCGGGTGCAGACGGAAACGGACGGAAAACAACGGCTGCGGCCAGGCGGGGCGCGGGATCGGGCGGGGCCGGCGCTCACAGGATCACCCGCCACAGGGAGGTGATCAGCGCCGCGAGCGCGGACAGCGCCAGCGCGCACACGCCGACGGCCAGCAGGTAGCCCAGGGCCGCGCCCAGCAGCGACGGCGGCCGCGAGCCGGCGCCGTCGGGTGCTGCGGGTCCGGGTCGGCGGGGGCGGGGGGCCTCAGGCCTCCTCATCGTCGGCCTCCTCATCCTCATCGGTCGCCTCGGTGTCCTCGGTGTCGGTGTCGGGCTCGCCCGGGGCGCTGGCGTCGTCGAGGGCGGCGATCAGGGTCGTGGCGGCGAGGACGACCGCGCGGTCGTCGGCGGCGGAGCTGTCGGTCACGCGGGCGACGGCCTCGCGCAGCGCCTGGAGCTCGTCGGCGGGCACCTGCTCCACGCCGCCCTCGCCGCCGGGGAGCAGGTAGGCGGTGGAGTCGAGGTCGGCCTCGCCGATCAGGTCCCCGTTGGTGTCGTACACGCGGGTGCGGCGCCGGCTGAGGAAGTTCAGGAGGCTCTTGACGGGCACGTCGACCTCCACGACGCGGCCCACGTCCCTGGGCCGCCCCTCGACGAGGAGCGAGTCTCCGACGCGGATCTCGGCGACGGACACGGGTGTGACGACAAAGGTGTTCATGCGGTTTCTCCTTCGGTTTCGGTTGCGTTGGCTGTTGCCGGGATGGTCGAGGAGGGCTCGAGGTCGGTCACGGCGATGCGGAACGTGAAAGTCCTGCGCCCCCAGGCCCTGGGTGAGGGATCGTCGGCGGCCTCCAGGAGCGGGCCGGTCAGGTGCCGGCGGTCGTCGTCGGGCACGACGCCGGCGTCGACCAGGCCGGCGACGATGGCCCTGGCGGTGGGCATGAGTCTGCGGGTGTCGCGCCGCCGGCCTGGGAACGCGATCTCGATGTCGATGCGGGCCCGCCGCAGGTGCGGGGCCCGGGTGAGACGGGCGGTGGATGCCACCACCTCGCGGATCGAGCGCCAGGCAGGACCGCCCTCGCACCCCCGTGTCAGGACTTCGGAGGTCGCCAGGCGGAGGTCCGCCTCCCAGACGGGGCCAGTGCTCATGGTCTCGTCTCCTGGTGCTCCATCTACTCCTCGATCTCCCGGCGCCGGTAGCGCGCGGGCGAGGGCCAGGTACCGGCCCGCCCAGTGGCGCAGGCGGTCGGGGCGCAGGCCGCCCCAGGAGTCCAGGACGTCGTCGACGCCGGAAGAGTCGACGCGGATGACGACGCCCGGGGCCGAGGTGATGCCCAGGTCGCGCAGCAGGGCCCGGCTCGCGGGCGCGGCGGCGTCGCGCTCGGCGTATTTCACGCCCTGCCCGTCGAGATACCGCTTGACGGTTTCGCAGTTGGGGCAGTGCTCCTTCGTGTAGACCTCGATCTTCACCGGTGGTCTCCTCGTCTCGTGCGGGTGCTGAGGCTGATCACGTCGGAGGTCGGGTCCTCGGTGGTCTCCTCCTGCTCCTGTGGCGCCCGGGGCAGGGCGAGTGCCGCGCACGCGTCCAGCAGCGGGCCCCGGTAGGCCGGCAGTCCCGCGCCCTCGTCGCCCGTGCCCATAGCCCGGGCCGCGCCCAGGAACGCCAGGCCGTCACCGATCAGGGCGCCGGCGCAGTCGGGCGATGGGCGCTGTCCGGCGATCATCAGCAGGGTCCCGTCCACGGTCGCCCGCATCGTCAGGCCGCCGAGCGCCGACGCCGTCGGCTGCCAGGCCCTCCAGTCCTCGTGGGCGAGTGTGAACGACGCCGAGGCGGCCAGCTCCAGCCCGGCGGCGTCGAGGAGCAGACGGCCGACGTCCCGGCGCGTATCGGGCGAGGAGACCACGCCCGCCTCCAGGACCACGCGCAGCGACCGGCCCGGGAACAGGCCCTCCACGTCCGTGACCGACAGGAATCGTCGGTGCTCGTCGACCAGGACCTCCAGACGGTGCCCGACGCCCTCGCGGCGGCGGAACGCCTTCGCCACCAGGGCGGCCACGGGTGCGCTCACGTCGACGTCGATGACGTCGCCGACCTGCCCGTCCCACGGCTCCCCGGGCGTCGACCAGTACTCCCCCGACGCGACGGCGGGCACGCGCGCCAGCGCCGTTCCCCTGCCGTCCGCGGCGATGGCCAGCCATCCGGAAGCCGGATCGGCGTACAACCGCACCCGGTGCGCGCCGCGCCCCTGGTCGGGCTTGCCCGCGTGCGGCGCCACCGCCAGCAGACCCGCCACCAGGTCCGAGTCCGCGACGACCACTCCCGGACAGAACACCGTCTCCCCGCTCATGCGGCCTCACCGCCCTCGGCGGCGGCGCCGGTGCCGGCGTCGCCTTCGTCGGTGGTGCTGGTCATGATCCGCTTCTCGATCGGCGACGGCGCGTACCCCCAGGCGGTCAGCGCCCCGAGGTGGGCGCGGACCATGCGCAGGTAGACGTCCCCGTGGCCGTCGGGGCGCCACGCGGTCTTCTCGATCGCCCCCTCCATGAGGGCCAGGTGGAGGGCGAGCAGCGCCCGGGCGGCCTCCAGGGGCGTCGCGGGCTCGACGAGGGAGTCGGGGTCGACCCCGAGGCGCTCCAGGCCCTTGTCCCTGGCGACCAGGGACACGTTCGCGTGGGCCCACCGGGCCACCCGCAGCTCGTAGGCGGCCACGCCCTCGACCGGCGGCCGGGGACGGCCGAGGAGGACGTCGCGGATCCAGGTGCGGCGCACCGCGTTGGCGGCGTCCAGGGCCGCGTTGCTCCGGCGCACCCGGGCGCGCCGCCCGGCGTCCTGCTCCGACTGCGCCCCCGAGCGGGAATGGAAGTCCCGGTGCCCCTGGGCGGCCCACTGCGTGCAGACGTAGACCGGCTTGTAGGAGTGCACGCCGTCCTGGTCGTCTACCGACCAGTCGACGACCATGTACGCGGCGTGCCCGGGGCACGAGGCGTGGTCGGACGGGGTGATCGGCTCGCCGGCCCCGTCGACCAGCATGACGAGCTCCCTCACCCCCTCCCGGACGTCCCTGACGTCGATGATCGTGAGGCCCGTGGCAGCGAGCGCGGCGGCGGCCTCATCCCGGGCGGCGGCGTTGGCGGCGTCGCGGCGGGCGCGCTCGATGACGTGGTCGGCCTGCGCGGGGTCGCGGGAGATGCTCTGCGCCGCCCGCTGCGCCGCGGCCTCGCCGGCCACGTCGGCCAGGTCGGCCAGGCGGCCGAGGGTGACCAGGTCGAGCAGGGGGGACGTGCGGCCCAGGTCGCGCACCGCCTGCGGGGCGGCGGCCACGGCCTGGGCGGCGTCGATCTCGGCGCCGGGCGCGCCGGTGCGGCGGGTGATGTCCCGCCTGGGCACGCCCAGGAGCACCAGCTGGCGGATCGCCTCGGCCCGCTCCACCGGCAGGGTGCGGGCGTGCTCGTCGTTGGACACCAGCTGGCGCTCGACCCGGGCGGGCTCGTCGTCCACGGCCACGACCAGCGCCGGCACGGTGTCGAGGCCGGCCCTGAGAGCGGCGGCCAGGCGCCGGTGGCCGTCCAGGACCACCAGGCCCGTGGGCGTCGGGTAGACGTGCAGGTCCTTGAGCACGCCCAGGGCGCGCACCGTGCCCACCAGGCCGTCGGTGACGCGCAGGTCGCGGCGGATGTTCTCCCCGCCCTCCAGCAGGGACGGGTCCACGAGCACGCGCTCGCCGGGCGTCAGGCGGCCCAGCGGGGAGCGGGCCTCGGCCTCCGACAGCACCCTGGGCCCGCCCGAGGCCGCGGGGGACGGGGCGGGGCCGGCGGGGGCGATCCCCGCCTCCCGCAGGGCGCCGACCGTGTAGGAGGCCGGCGCCGTCGTCGTCGCCGGCCGGGCCACGCCCACCCAGCCGGCCCCCACCAGGCGGTCCATCACCCGCCGCAGGGACCGCACCGACAGGCCCGAGGCCGCCGCCAGATCCGCCTGCGAGACCGCCACGCGGTCGGCGTCGCCGGCCAGGGCCAGCAGACGGGCCGCGACCGCGCGCGCCCGCGCATCCCCCTCACCGATCACCGCACCCCCGGCGGCCGGTATCGCGGTTGTGGTCGTGGTTGTCGTGGTCATGAGAAGACCCCCTCCGAAGAAGCAGAAGAAGTGGGAGTAAGGGACTGGGCTCGGCGCCGCGCGGCGGCGTAGCGGGCGGCGGCCGGTGACGGGGCCGGGATGACGCTCATGCCGCGGCCCTCCGATCCACCTCGGCGTCGGTCAGACCGGCCTCGATGTCCGCCCAGTACGCCGGGCCCCTCCACCGGCGGCGCCCGGCCGCTGCTCGCGCCTGCGATGCCGACCTGCCCCGCGGGGCGGGCAAGGCCAGCAGCCGCCTGTAGGCCCTGGCGACCCGGGTCGCGGTCGCGGCCGCGACCCGGGCGCGCGCACCCGACGCCACCGCCGCGAGAACACTGCGATGGACGCCGGTCTGCTCGGACAGGGCCCGCTGGGACCAGCCCATCGAAGCCAGGGCCCGCAGACGGCGTCGCGTCGCGTCCGCCGGCACCGTCATGGCCCCGCGCCGCACCCCGGCCGCGTCGGCGCGCAGCGCCGCGGCCCCGCGACCCACGTGCTCGACCGTCTCCGGCATCACCGTCGCCGGCGCGCGCCCCGGGCGCGCATCCAGCAGACGCTGGACCGACACCGCGGACCGCCACCCGCACGCGGCCGCTATCTGCGGCATCGACCAGCCCTCACCGACCAGGTCCCGCAGCACCCGCCGCACCGGGCCCGCGTCGACCATGCGGGCCCCGATCGAGCGCACCGGCCGCCCCATCCGGTAGGCGGTCACCGCCCTCGTGTTCGCGGCCGTGCACGCCTGGCACCGGCACCCGTCCTTGCGGTAGGCGTGGACCGTGCCGTGCACGTGCCGCGAGCGCACGCACCGGCACTCCCGGCGCGCACCGCCCCCGGCGGGCCTTCTCGCACTCACCGGTCCTCACCCCCGTAGGCGATCAGCGCCAGCGCCGCGCCCGCGCCCAGCAGCACGACCGACGCCAGACCCAGGCCGCTCATCGCCCGCCCATCGGGCAGGCACACCGCCAGATTGGCGGCGCCCGCCACCAGGGCCAGGCCCATCAGCACCCACCCGGCGCGCGCCAGCCGGCGCACACCGTCCGGCAGCGGCGCCGCATGCCTCCTCGCCGTCGAGATCACTGGTGTACTCTTCCTCCTGCGTGACATGTCCACTTCCTTGTCTCGTCCTGCCCCCGCCGAGCCGACGGCGGGGGCGCTCTTTTCTTCTCGGGTCGGGTCAGGACCGGGAGGCGAGGTGCGCCAGCCAGTCGTCCAGGTCGGCGGGGCGCACGACCCTGGTGCGCTCGCCCACGGCGATCGAGGGCAGGTCCCCCAAGCGGATCGCGGCCAGGACCGCCCTCCTGGGGATCCCGGTGAGCGCGACGACCGCGTCCACGCTCAGCGACCGCACCGGCTGCACCGCCTGCTCCGTCAGGGCCCGCTCGATCCGCTCCAGGTGCCCCACGATCGTGTCCAGGGACGCGCTCACCCGCACCACCCCCCGCAGGAAGCGCCCGGGCGGGAGCCGCCGGTACCCTTGCGGGCGTGAACCCCGCAGCGCTGCTCCACGCCCGACTCGCCCAGTACCGCACCCCCGAGAACCAGACGCCCCTCTCCACCCGCTTCCACATCACCGACGACAACAACACCTCGCCGGTCATCAGCGACGGGGACCGCGCCGCGCTCCTCGAGGCCGCCGACTGGCTGCGGCGCATCGACCGTCTCATCGACGCATTCGAGCGCGAGGGCAAACAAACCAGCGCGGCCCGCCGCGCCTACCCGTACTGGGTCAACGCCGTGTTCACGATCGGAATCAGCTGGGGCCCTCTGGTCACACCTGAGGAGGTGTGCCCGGAGTCGCGCATGGACGTGCTCGAGACCTTCGCCGCGCTCGTCGACTTCCTGACCCCCGGCCCCGACAGTTCCGCCCACGCCCAGCTCGTCGACCTCGTCGCCCGGGTCTCCGAGGCCCTCGACGGCGACGACACCCTCTCCAAGCAGTTGCGAATCCACCTGCGGCGCGTCGTCGATCACCTCCGGGCCTGCGTCGAGCACCCCGAGGCCTACGACCTCAACGACGTCGCGGAGGCCGCCGACGACGTGATCACGGCCGCGAAGGCCGCCGCCGGAGAGTCCACCCACTCCACCTGGAAGAAGTTCTGGAAGACCCTCCACACCTGCTACGTCGCCCCCGCCGTCACCGAGCTCATCGTCGGATACGGGCCCGCCGCCATCGAAGCCGGACAGCGTCTCCTCGGCTCCTGACCCCAGCGCCGCCGCACGCGCCATCATGAAGTCCTCGACGTCGTCAACGGCGGCCAGCGCATCGAGCTTGGCGCGCCAGTAACCGACCCGCTCGGCATCGGAGCAGCCGCCGGCGTCCAGCGCGAGAAGCGCCGACCGCACGCGCATGAGCACCTCGCCAGCAGCAGAGCCCGCATTCGACGGGACAGGCCACGCACCCACGTCACGCCACCCCCTCGAGCGCCGCCCCGGCCGCGGCGGGGTCCTCCCCGGTAGGCTCCCAGGCGCCACTGCCGGACGGCGCCGGGTCCCCACCCGTGGCGCCGTCACCACCTACCGGGGAGGAGTCACTGTGGACGCGCTGTCCCTGGTCATGGACGCCGTCACCGCGGGCGTCGGCGTCGGCGGCCTGCTGCTGGCGGGCCTGGCGAACAAGCGCGCGAAGGAGGCAAACCGCCACGCCGAGATGGCCAACGACCTTGCGGCGCAGAGTCTCGCCCAGGCCGAGGAGGCAAACCGCGTCGCCCAGGATGGCAACCACATAGCCCGCGACGCGAACACGATCGCCGAGCGGGCGCTGACGGCCGCCACGGACCACGTCCAGTACGCCTGGAGAGTCGAGGCAGAAGGCGAGCCGCCCGCCGTCCGCGTCGTCAACGACAGCGCTCATCCTGCGACGCACGTGACCGTCGTCGTCACCGACGGTCATGAAGTCATAACGACAGCCACTGCCGAGACGGTGCCCGTCCTCGGCCAGGTCCCGCTCGACCTCCACGGCACGCTCCAGAAGCACCTCAAACATGCGCGCCAGCGCCCAACCGTCCTCACCGGCGGCGGCACCAGCATCGTCCGAGGCCCCCACGGATTCGGCCTGCGCCTGACCATCACCGCAGACACCCAGGCCGGGGTGACGCACAGCGACGTCATCAAGCAGCGCTTCACCGTGCGCCAGGGCCAGATCAAGATCGGCGGATGACGACGACATCACGCCACCCCCTGGTCGGTGGCCGCGAGCGCGGCCGGGTGGGCGGCGGCGGGGTCGGTCTCGTCGGCGGCGCCGGCGGTGTGGCGGGCGGCGTCCTCCAGGGACCAGCACGAGTCGCACACGGCCTCGTGCTCCAGCAGCCGCTCCACCGACGCGGGCGACGCGGCGTTGCCGCTTGCGGAAGGCGATGCCACGAGTGCGACGGAAGCGCTAACGCCAGTCACAGACCGAGCTGCACGAGCGAGCATCTCGACGGGGGCGACACCGAGGGCGGTGCTCATGGCAGCGAACTCGTCAACGGTGATGTCGCGGGCGGCCCTGACCTTGCGGGCGACGTTGCTCTGTTCGAGTCCAGCGAGGGTTGCGAGCCTGCGGTTGCTGATCTGCTGGCGGGCCTGCTCCGCTCTGATCTCTGCGGCAACGGCTTCATTCCACGTTCGTGTAGCCATGTGGGTACCGTAGCGACCCGTCAGGTCGTCGTCAAGTAGGTACATCCACGTGATATGTTGCTATATGGCACACTAGTGTCATGCCGTCTGGAAGTCGTGAGGTTGGCGCGCTCGGCCGCGCAGTGGCCCGCAGCCTTGACGAGGCCCGGGCGAGATCCGGCCGCTCACTACGCTCTCTCGCACCGGAGACTCCCGTGAGCTTTACCCAGCTGGGACGGATCCTGGCCGGGGAGAAGGTCATGACCATGGATGAGTTCGGCGCGATCTGCGTGGCGCTGGACCTCGACCCCGAAGATGTCTTCCGCGACGCCGTCGAGTCTGTGGCCGCCCACAAGCGTGCGGAGCTGCGGATGGTCGACGACGAGGCCGACCGTGATGGAACTGCAACCTCGGAGGCCGAGGCGGAGGAGCTGGCTCCGCCCCTGGACGCGGCGCGCAGAGAGGCCGGCGAGCGCGCCGCTGACGGGGGCGTTGATCTGGAGGGGTGGGCCGTGGCGGCTCACGATCCGGGGACGGACCCGGAGGCCGAGGCGGAGGCGTTCGGCGCCCTGTGAGGTAGGACTCACCTTTGCGTCGGCGAGAGCGGTTACCGTCACAGACCGTGTCCCCCGCGCGCCCCTCCCGCACCGCTCGCCCGTCCCTGGATTCCCTGCTGACCGACTGCGACCGATGGCGGCTGGCCGTCGTCCTGGCCGCCCTGCCCCGGACCGTGCGCGGCGCCTACCACCACGCCACGCGCACGATCGTCCTGCGCGCCGGGATGCCCGAGTGGATGGCGGTGCCCACCCTCATGCACGAGATGGAGCACGCCCGCAGGGGCGACGAGGGGCCCCAGCCCCGCAGCGTCGAGGCCCGCATCGACGCCGTCGTCGCCCGCCGCCTGGTGACCGTGGAGGCCTACGCCGCCGCCGAACTCCTGGTCGGCTGCCGCGTCGGGGCCCTCGCCGCCGAGCTGGAGGTCCCCACCTGGGTGATCGAGGCCTGGCGGCGGACTCTCAGGGCCGCGGGCCCCGGCACCCCCGGAACTTGGGAGAGGGTCCGCGAGCGCGGGTGGCACCGGGTCCGGTGACCCGGCGTCCCGGGGGCGGGGCGTCCGCTTCCTGAGACACCGCTGTTCGTTACCTTTCTGTGACCTTTGTTCCGGGTCCGGGTCGGTCCTGATGGTCGTACTGTCATCGCGCCCCACCCGTGCAGCGCCCGCGCTGCCCCATCGTCTCCGGGAGACGCCATGACCGCACCGCCCCTGCCCTTCCCCGCTGCTCGTGTCGTCCCTGGGGGATCACCCGTCCTCACAACGATCATCGGGAACGAGGAGGCCTGAAGATGTTCGGGGTGAAGAAGCGCAAGATCCAAGACCTCGAACAGCGACTGGACGCCGGCGAGCAGCAGTACCGGGCCGCCATGGCGACCATCGAGGAGCTCCGGACACTGCTCGCCCGAGCCGGAGGCGGGGAACTCGTCGAGATTCAGGCCGCTGTGGCGCAGATGAGGGACGACAAGGCCCAGCTACAGGCCAGTATGGAGCAGCAGCAAGCCGAGTCCGCGCGGCAGATCGCCGCCGCGGAGGAGACCCTGCGGTCCCGTCGGCGGGACGTGAGCGCCGCCGACGAGACCATCGCCGCCCGCAAGAGGGAGATCGCACAACTCGACATGAACCTGGCGGACACCGTCATCATGGTCGATGCCGGACTGATGGGCTACGCGCACCCCGCCCAGTCGTCCGTCGCCCTCGGCGAGCAACTCGACAACGTCCGATCGCAGATCAAGAGCATGATCCGGAACAAGAGCGCGATCAACGCCGACAGCGGCTTCACCTTCAACGGCTCAGCGGCCAAGGGCCGCAAATTCGTCTCCGACATGTCCAAGATGATGCTGCGGGCCTACAACGCCGAGGCGGAGAACTGCATCCTGACCGTCAAGGCCGGTAACGGCGACGCCGCCCGCAAACGACTGGAACGCGCCCGCGACCAGGTTGAGCGCCTGGGAACTCTCATCAACCTCAGGATCGACCGCAGGTACCACTCCCTGCGCCTGGAGGAGCTCGATCTGGCGCTCCGCCACCAGAACGCCAAGAAGGCCGAGAAGGAGGCCGAACGGGAGGAACGGGCCAGACTGCGCGAGGAGCGCAAGGCCCAGCAGGAGTTGGCGCAGCGCCGCGCCAAGCTCGACAAGGAGCGCGAGCACTACCAGAACGTGCTGGACTCGCTCCTGGCCAAGGGGCGCTCCGACGAGGCCGACCAGATCCGCGCCCGCCTCGACGGCATCGACGAGGAGATCAAGAAGGTCGACTTCCGCACCGCCAACATCCGGGCCGGCTACGTGTACGTCATCTCCAACATCGGGGCCTTCGGCGACCGCATGGTCAAGATCGGCATGACCCGCCGACTGGACCCCATGGACCGCGTCCGCGAACTGGGCGACGCCTCCGTGCCCTTCGGCTTCGACGTCCACGCCCTGTTCTTCTCCGACGACGCCGTCACCCTCGAGGCCGACCTGCACCGCCGCTTCGCCGACAAGCGCGTCAACCGCATCAACACCCGCCGCGAGTTCTTCTACGCCACCCCCGCCCAGGTCCGCGACGCCCTGTCCCAGATCGCCGGCAACCTCCTGGAGTTCACCGACGAGCCCGAGGCCGAGCAGTACCGCCTCAGCCTCCAGATGGCCGCAGAAGAAGCCCAGAAGGCCACGCCGCCCCGGGAGGAGACCGAGACCCCCGCCGACCCCGACCGGACCGAGCAGGAGTCCGACGAAGACCCGCAGAACTGAGCCCCTCCACCGCCCGCCGCCGCGGCCGTTCTGCAACCGCGCACCTGGGACGGCGCCGCACGCGGCGGCTGTAGCGTTTCCCCCACCCCACCCTGACGACGGCCCCGCACCGCCGCCCACCGCGATCAGGAGGAAGAAGGTCTGAAACGTGTCTCGTGATCCGAGGAAGACCATCGTCCTCGATACGAACATCGTCATCTACGCGCAGGACTACGCCCAGCAGGGCCACCAGGATGGTGAGATCGCCGCCGAAGTGCTGCGGGCCATCGGGGAGCTCGGCTACACCCCCGCGATCACGCCCGCGACCCTTGACGACCTCGATCGGAGCGGAGCCCTTAGAGGCTCCCGATTCCGAGAGGCGAAGCGCTACGCCAGGGTCACTCCCGGGCCGCCGGGGAACCTTCGTCAGCGGGCCGGCTACGAAGACAGCCTCGGCGCGAACGACGAGTGCGATCTGCGCATCCTCGCTGCACTCGACCAGAAGCTCGCCGCGTGGATCATCACCAACGACAAGAGGATGATCAGCCACGCCGAGCAGGCCGGCCTCACCCACGTCCTGGACGCTCGGCAGTTCCTCGAGTTTCTGGAGCCGGCCCGCCACCCGCTCGGACCTCCGCCCAGGGGAGGTGTCGCACCACCGGCCCGAGTCGATGTCCGCTCCCCGTTCTTCGCATCCCTGATCGACTCCTACCCGGAGTTTCACGACTGGTGGGAGAAGAGGGTCGTGCCGCAGAACAGGACCACCCTCGTCGTCGGAGAACCGGAAGACCCCCAGGCTCTCGCCGTCATCAAGGAGAACGACACCGACTACGGACTGCCTTCGGATACGACGAAGATCTGCACTTTCAAGGTCTCCCACGGCGCCCGAGGCCAACGCTACGGCGAGCTCCTCCTCAAGGCCGCCATCCAGCACATCCGAGCCATCCCCTCCAGCACGGTCTTCCTGGAGGTCGCGGCCGACAACGAACTCGTCGCCTGGCTCAAGCCCTTCGGGTTCAAGGCACGGCCGGGGGCTCGCGCCGCCAACGGCGACACAGTCATGGTCAAGAGCCTGACCCCCGGCGGGCGGCGGCGCGGCATCGACCCGTGGGCCTACCACGTCACCTACGGGCCGGGTGCTCTGCGCGTCGAGCGGGCGTTCCTCGTGCCCATCAAGACTGGCTGGCATGAGCGCTTGTTCCCAGAGTCGAATTCAGCCCAGTTCTCGCTGCTCGCAGGGTTTACGGAGCCCTGCGGGAACGCCATCAAGAAGGTCTATATCTCCCGCACCCGCAGCCGGAAGCCGGCCAGGGGAGACGTGCTCGTCTTCGTTGAGTCCGGTACTGGCCGACGGGTCTCGAACATCGGCGTGGTCGAGGACGTCCTCGTCTCGGGCGACCCCATCGAGGTCCTCCGGTTCGCCGGGAGCCGCACCGTCTACACGCCCCCCGAGGTCCATAGAATGTGCCAGGATGGAGAGGTGCACGTGATGAAGTTCAGGCACGATCGGATCCTCGCGAAGCCATGGACCCCTGGCTGCCCCGGATACGATGTCCTCATCGGTCGAACACCCCAGTCGATCACGACTGTGCGAGAGGAGGGTGTGCAGTGGCTCAAGCAGCACCTGGGCGGGTAGCTCTCATGTCCATCCACCCCAGGTACGCCCATGCGATTCTCGACGGACGCAAGACCGTCGAGTTCCGCAAGCGCCCCCTGGCCGACGACGTCACCCACGTGGTCATCTACTCCACTGTCCCCGACCGGGCCGTAATCGGCTACTTCACCGTTGACGGACAGGAGACCCGCACTCCGGAGTCCCTGTGGGACGAGTACTGCGACCAGGGCGTCATCGGCGAAGGCGACTTCTTCAACTACTACGCCGGACGCGAGCGCGCGACCGGGATCCGCGTCGGAACAGCGACCCGCCTGCGCCGAGCCCTCTCCCTCGCCGACGACCTCGGTGTGACGCATCCGCCCCAGAGTTACCAGTACCTTCCCGGCGAGTGCTTCGAGAAGGTGCTAGCCGCCGCCTGACGCGACAATGGTGCCCCCGCCACCCGTACTGGGTGGCGGGGGCACCATTCACTGCAGGAGGGTCTTGTACGCGGTGTAGCCGAGTAGCGCGAAGGTGAAGGCCACAGCGATCGCTGTGACGATGGCGTCGAAGAACACGGCCCATTTGAACCATCTGGGGTGGTTGCGGACGAGTTGTGAGAAGCGTTCGTTCGGGGGCAATGACATCGGCATGATGCGGTCCGCTAGGTAGCCGAAGTAGTTGATGGCGGGATGCCATCGGACGATTTTGGCGAAGTTCGAGGCGGTCGGGTCTGAGACGGCCGGGTCGGTTTCCGGCAGCCGGTGCTGCTCCTTGATCTGGGCCTGAGGCGGGGTGAGCGGCACGGGCCCGTCAGCGATCCGGCCGGCCTCGAACTGCCCGCTGTAGGACGGAGGCCGGACGGACAATCAGATCCCCAGAAATTGACGACGGTACTCGACGGACGTCAGCGAGATGCCGAAAACACTAGCGATCTCGATGTTGCTGTCACCGCGCATTACCATACGGCGCATATCATCCTCCGGGGCGAGCAGGGATGCGGCGAACTCGTTGGCGTAGATCTCGGCGGGCACGTTATGGGAGCCCGTGGAACTGCGTTTATCGATGTACCCCCTGTTGGGGGTCAGGGCAGCAGCCCGGTCCACGGAGTGCCCGAGCTCGTGAGCGCAGGAGAAGCGCATCCTGGTCGGGGCCTGGTCCTTGTCCAGGTAGATGTCCGCCCCGCTGGCCGAACCGATAATCATACCCCACGTATCGTTGCCGAGCTGACTGGTGAATACGGACAGTCCCATGCTGCGGGCGATCTCGATCGGGTCTACGGGCAGCCTCCCGTCGGCCCAGAACCTTTTGAGCACGTCGGCGGCGTCCTCCCTCGCCTTTTTCCGCAATTCCTCTATAGAGAGCGTTGCATCTACCATGTCTCCTCTTTTCTTTCTCGATATCCTCGCCAGGCTGACGAGTACGTGCGCGGCCGAATCCGGTCCCGTCAGATCACGGACCACCTCATGAGACTTCGTGGATCGTCGTCCGGGTCGGATCGTGGTCGGCGGGTCCGGGGCGGGCGCGGCGGCACCTCCGAGAGCGATCATCCTCCCGGCAAGATCGGCCCCGGGCGGCCTCCTCCGGCTCCATGGGATTGTCAGCCGCCGATGGCCTTGCGACGGTATCCCATCGCGGACAACGACGCCCCAACGCAGGCGGCCATGGAAATGAGGAACGACCCGTCCCAGCGCTGGCCGAGTGCGCGCCCGACTCGGTCACGGGCCCGCCCTCTGATCGTCCTTCCGACCATGGCCTCCCCCTCTCGGCGTCCTCGCCGTCCACGGCGGCGGCGCGGGGTGCTTGCGCACGCCTCGCCGTCGTCCGTGGCCGCCTATAGCCGCCATAACGGCAACAACTAGTATTCCACGCCGCTGGGCCGTGGGGGAGGGGCTCGAAGTATCGGCTCTCTCACGTCATCGCCCCGGCGACGGCGTCGAGGGCGGCGGCCTGGGCGCCCAGGGTGGGGTGCTGGTAGCGGGCGGTGGTCAGGGCCTGGGTCTGGCCGAGGATCTCCTGGGCGGTGCGCAGGGGCGCCCCCGCCTCCAGGAGCAGGGTCGCGCACGTGTGGCGCGCCGAGTGCAGGCTCATCGCGGGCAGCCCCTCCTCGGCCAGGGCCGCCCGCCAGGCCCTGTGGTCGGCGCGCGGGTCCACCGGCAGGCCGGGGGCGGCCTCGAACACGAACCGGGTCGGGCGAGCGGCCGCCAGGTGCTCGGCGAGCACGGCGACGAGCGCGGCGGGGACGGCGACGCGGCGCAGGGAGCCGACGGTCTTGGGGCGCAGGAGCCACAGGCCGCCGTGGACGTGCTCGGCCTCCATGGCGGCGGGGACGGGGGCGGTGCGGTCGGGGCAGCCGGCGGCGCGGCGCCGCCCGCACGGGCGGGCGCCGTCCTTTTCGGGGCCGCAGCCGTGGGCCCAGGTGACGCGGCGCAGCTCCCAGGCGAGGTCGACGAAGGGTGCGGGCGCGTCGAGGTGGAGGCGGGGGAGGGTCATGCCCAGGGCCTCGCCCTGGCGGACGCCGAGCATGAGGGACACGGCCCACCGGGCCCGGTCGCCCTTCGGCGCGCGGGCGGCGAGGAAGGCGCGGGCCTCGTCCGCGCCCATGGCGCGGGGGGCGCGCGCCGGTGAGGGCGGGGCCTTGACCAGGCGGGCGACGTTGCGCGGCGCGGCCCCCTCGCGCTCGGCGGCCGCGAGCGCGGCGCGCAGGACGCGGTGGACCTTGGCGGCCGTCGACGTCGAGGCGCCGGCGGCGGCGACGCGGGCGTGGACGGCGCGCACGTCGGCGGCGGTCAGGCGGTCCAGGCGGCGCGAGCCGATCGCCGGGATGATATGAGTGCGCACGACGCTGCGGTAGTCGGCGGTGGTGGACGGCTTGCGAATCGGGGCGACGTCCTGGTCGATCCAGCGGGTCAGCCACTGGGCGAGGGTCGGGGCGCGGCCGGTGGGCAGGTCGCCGGCAGCGGCGAGCTCGAGCTGGACGGCGCGCATCCTGCGCACGACCTCGGCCTTGGTCTTGGCGCGCACGACCTTGCGGCGGCGCCTGCCGGTGAGGGGGTCGGGCGGCAGGGCGACGGCGGCCGTCCACAGGCCGGACTTGGCGAGGTAGACGGATCCCTCGCCCTTGCCGCGCGCCATGCGCCCCTCCCCGCTGTAGCCATCGGTGTAGCCGTACTGTAGCGGATATGGAGGATATAGGCGCCCCCGGCGCCCCGCCAGATCGGGGTTTTTCGTTGGAGGCGCAGTGTTTTCGCCGGTACCCCCTGTGGGGCTCGAACCCACGACCTTCGGATTAAAAGTCCGCAGCT
>ERZ773099.335-NODE-335-length-41352-cov-71.690486_pt1 | contig 41352 bp, 27 predicted proteins | sample MGYA00511120_ERZ773099 | MGnify/ENA primary metagenome ERZ773099 (study PRJEB29015, sample SAMEA2738012) | human oral metagenome | biome: human oral; feature: human-associated habitat; material: dental | place: China | collected 2104 ... | reverse complement strand
GTTCTATTTCCCTAAGAAGATGGACTTTGGTGAGCTGACTCAATCTCAGCTTGACTGGGCTGTAGATAGGATAAATAATAGACCACGAAAGCGCTTAGGTTACAGGACACCCAAAGAGCTCATGAAGCGTAATAAGTGTCTAACCTAGTGTCAACTTTTGGGTTGAAATGTAGGATGTAGGCAATGCGATGTGTATCGGCAATTACTTTAGATAGATTAATTCCAAAATGTCTATCAATACCTCTTTACTTCCTGGTTCAAACTGATCCATATATTTAGCAAACGATCTTAGCCCAGATGGCTTGGTTTTTATCATCTTAAGCTCATGGGCTTGCTGTGCCTTATTTAACTTTTTGAATGCATCAAGATAACTGTCTGCTTAGTATTTTATTATGATTCCCGCCAGATCATATCTTAGCGCATCCATATTATCGCCAGCCAAGCAGGATTGAGCTGTACTAACCAGCGCATGGAAGGAAGGGTGCTCATCTGATTCAGAAGAAAGCTGCTTGAACCATTCTACAAATTTATTGTCAAATTTGTAGCTCATGCCAACCTGGTGTGAGACTTCGTTAAGTAAAGCCAGATCTTTCCGTTGAGCTTCAAGCTCTTGTTTTTCTCTGCGAGACTCCTGTCTACCCCTTATTACTTCCCCAATTAAAGTCCGTACAATTATTCCGCCTAGAGCAGACATAGGTACTCCCTCCAATAAATATAAATAACACTAATGTCTAGGTCATTAATACATGCTACACTCAAATTTTTATGACACGTAAATTATGCTAGGTCATCTTTTAGAACCTACAGTATAACTAATCACCCGACACATACATTATAACATAATCATAATATATAAAATGGATCTGTGCGCTAGTCACAAGCTCCACCACAAATTTTATGTCTGATTCCTAAACAAGCAATACTCCACATAAAACATTATAAACGACGAGGTAATGTCTATCCTCAAAGAAGTATCGCAAAAGCCCGATCGGATACACAAACACTTACATCACAAGCCGAACTATTATATGCCGTACAGTTTGTTAACATAAGTAAGACCACTTCTGGCATGTAAGACAAAACTAAATGCTATGCGATAGCGATAATAAAATAACACAGATGACTCATGATACAAACATCGACTTTTTAGCTCCAAATTACGCAAAAATATCTTGGTAGCTGGATGTATTCCGATTACATCGTCTCCAGCGGTGATTCTTATTCTTCTTCTTTCAGTAGAACTTTACGATAAGTACAAAGTACCTTCGTTACATCTGATATAACCTGCGCATAGCAATCTTCATACATCTCAAAAACCAACCCGATTATTCTAAGAAATACTAAGATTAAATAAGAGTCAGTTGTAAGCCTGGCTCTCATTTCATAACCTATTAGCCCTACAGCTCCCCGCTCGAAATGCTGAAGAATCGGTCAAAGAAATTCCTCAGCTTTTCCAGCACTGTTTTGCGTCTTTTACTGCGTTCTCTATCAGCCGAAAATCGAGACATTGGCGGCAGTATCCCTGATAGTCCTGTGCCAGTCGATTGTATATAGCCGTCGCGAAAAGCATTTTCAACAAATGTATACGTTGCTTTTTTATCTAATTTTTCATCATTGATGATCTGGTCCAGCTCCTTAATTTTCCTTGATTTCACAAACTCCTGCCAATCGCTGTTAACCGAACTATCAACTGTAAGCGAAGCGATAAACTGCTCAATCAAATCCTTCTTGTTACGCAATTCCATAGATGAGTTAACCGCTTTATCAATATCGACCAAAATCTCTTTGTTATTCAAATGGCTATCATGATACTGCCGAATCAGCTCCAATATATAATCTATATTTATCTCAACCTGCTTGATGAGCTCCATCTCAAACACCAAATCATCGTTGATATTCTCCTTGTTCTCATCAGATTTCGGCCGCAGCTTGTTATAGAGGTCGATGTACATACTGTGATAATCTTGCACATCTCGCTGGCTCAAAATCTCTTGCCCAATAAACTCGTCGAAGCTCGACAGAACATTCTTCACTCTCAGAATTGCACCATACAGCTTTACAAACTCTTTTTGTTCCTGCTCGCTAGCAATTATCTCATCCACTGGAAATTTATCTTTTAGCTCCGTGATCAAATCAACATAGCCTGGCGTTTTCTTTCCAGCGTCCTCATGGCCCTCATAATAATCCCGGAAAGGGCGCAGCAGTACAATGCCCTTGGCGTCACTATCGCCGAAGAGTGCCAAAGCCTCATTAGTCGCATTCTCCAAATTGCGAAATGTCACGATATTGCCATAGGTTTTGATCGAATTGAGGATGCGATTCGTCCGAGAATACGCCTGAATCAGTCCATGCATTCGCAAGTTTTTATCAACCCACAATGTATTCAACGTCGTAGCATCAAACCCTGTCAAAAACATATTCACCACGATCAACAAATCAATTTCTCGATTCTTCATCCGCAGACTGACGTCTTTGTAATAGTTCTGAAATCGCTCGGCGCTGGTGTCATAATTCGTGCCAAACGTTGCATTATAATCATGAATTACACCCTCTAGAAAATCACGCGACGAGACATCCAGTCCGTCGGTATTTTCCGAGTTTTCATCATCCATGCCATCCATTTCCAGGTCAGGATCGTTCGCTCCGTAGCTATAAATTGTAGCGATTTTCAGGCGTTTAACTTCAGGAAGCTCAGCTTGCTGGCGCTTAAACTCGTTGTAATAAAGTTTGGCTGTATCAATTGAACTCACCGCAAAGATTGAATTAAATCCGCTCAGCCGAATTTTATCTTTTGCCTCTTCAACTGCCGCTCTATTTTGCGCCGACGCAACTTCATGTACATTCATCAGTCGTGTATATGCGTACGACTTAGCATTGCGCATAGTTTTTTGATCAAAATGATCACGGATATATCGCACGACATTGCGAATACGCTCTGGAGCGTTCAATGCTCGCTCACGGTCGATGTCGCGCACTTTCTGCTGGTCGTCAACTTCATCCGCCTCGCGAATCGTCCGAATGTAGTCGATCCGAAACGGCAACACGTTCTTATCAGTAATCGCATCAACTATGGTGTAGGTATGTAGCTTATCACCAAACGCCTGCTCGGTTGTCCGTAGATCAACTCGTCCGCCACTGGACGCATTATCAGCAAATATCGGCGTACCCGTAAAACCAAACAAATGATAATTACGAAAGCTCTTGGTGATAGCATGGTGCATATCGCCAAATTGCGAACGGTGACATTCGTCAAAGATAATAACCATGTGATCATCAAACGCCTTGTGGCCTTGGTTGCGCTTGATAAATGTATCTAGCTTCTGGATGGTGGTAATGATAATTTTAGCGTTTGGATCACCCAATTGCCTCGTCAAAACCCGAGTACTGGTATTACTATTCGCCGCACCTTCTTGGAACTTATCGTATTCTTTCATGGTCTGGTAGTCGAGGTCTTTACGGTCAACCACAAAAAGCACTTTATCAATATAGTCCAGCTTACTTGCCAGCTGAGCCGTCTTGAAACTAGTCAAGGTCTTGCCACTACCTGTGGTATGCCAAACATAACCGCCAGCCTCAATCGTACCGAGTTTTTTGTAATTTGTGGCAATCTGGATGCGATTCAAGATACGTTCAGTCGCCACGATCTGGTACGGGCGCATCACCAGCAATAATTTATCACTGGTAAACACGCAGTACTTCGTCAGCACATTCAATAGTGTATGCTTGGACAAAAAAGTCGCCGTAAAATCTACCAAATCGGTGATCGAGCGATTATTAGCATCCGCCCACCAGCTGGTAAATTCAAAGCTATTGCTGGTCTTTTTACTGCGATGCGAATCCGATTTACCCGCCTCATTAATATGTTGCCAGCGCGTCGTGTTGCTGTAATATTTCGTATGCGTGCCGTTACTGATCACAAACAGCTGCACATATTCAAACAAGCCGCTACCCGCCCAAAAACTATCCCGCTGATAGCGATTGATCTGATTGAAGGCTTCTTGTAGGGGCACACCGCGCCTTTTTAGCTCGATGTGCACCAGTGGCAAGCCATTCACCAGCAGCGTCACATCATAGCGGTTATCCCGCGCACCCGACACTTCGTATTGATTGATCACCTGCAGGCAGTTCCTGTGAATGTTCGTTTTATCTAACAGGCGAATATTAATCACCTCGCCGTTATCGCGTTGCAATAATTGTGTACTGTCCTCTTGAATCTTGAAGGTCTTGTCGGTGATATCTTCATTGCCATTGGCGATCCGCTCCGCAAAGAACCGCTTCCATTCAGCATCGGTAAACGTGTAATTATTCAACTTTTCCAACTGCGTGCGCAGATTCTGTATCAAGTCAGCCTCACTCTTGATCGGCAAATACTCATACGCCTGCGCTTGCAATTGTTTGATCAACTCTTGCTCTAATTCCGCCTCGCTCTGGTAACTTGTCTCCCGCTGATACGGCGAGACGTAGTCACTGACGACGGTGCTATCGCTATTTTCAGCAATCACATCATATTTCATCTTGAACACTCCAACTCTTTGAATGTTAATAATTTATTGCGGTAGTATTCGTATTGCTTGCGGCGGGATTCAATCTCGGCTGGCAAACCAATGGAAATATCGTTGGTGAGTTTTTCGAATTTATCAAGGATGGAGACGATTTGCTTTTGTCTTTCGAGAGATGGGATTGGAATCTTTTTCTTTGACCAAGAACTTATCCATTGGCGCTTATGATCGCCTTCCACGAGTCCGCTTGGTAGTGTATTCAGCCAATGATAAATATACTTAAGCAGTGCAGTACCCTCATCTACCGAAGTAATTATTTTCATAGCTGATGACTTAACCTTAAAATCGAAATCCACCCATTTATTAGCCGTGGTAAAATCGTCAAATATAATTACAGGACGAGTAGAGGCGTTGTAAACACCGCTTGATTCATCAGTGTATCCAAGTACAAACGTCTTACCAGCAGTCAAAACAGGTATTGAAAAACTATCGTTATAGTCACTAGACCGCACAATGTATTTGCTTGGCTGTTCGTATTTAGCAACCTTGCCCAACTCTACCCATGTGATATTTTTATCATCCTCAAACGTCAAGAGCGTATTACGATAATATTGATACTGCTTCTTTCTCGCTTCTAGCTCTGCTTCTAGCTCTGCTTCTAGCTCTGCTTCTAGCTCTGTAAACGAGTCTAGCACACGCACAATCTCTTTTTGGACATCAAGGGGCGGAATGGGGAAGCGAAACTTGCGAAACTTTCCCTTATCTACAGAGGCGAATCCACTTGCATTAATATTTCGACGACAAAAATTACCAAGATTATAACAATAGTAGAAAACAAATTTTTCATCTAGTAAGTCTAGGTAGTTCACTTTTCTTGCAAGAGAAGTGAACTGCTGATTCGCCAACGAATCAGCAGTCAGTAAAGCATACTCTCCTATTGTTGCTGTTGTTGCAATAATAATAGACCCCGCCGGAAACAAGCCATTCTTTTTTATCGCAGACTCTGATATCTTCTGAATGGATTCGCTCAATATTCTACCATTCATACGAATATCTTCCATACGAAACCAGTTTACAGTGCCATTCTTCCAGAAGGACTTATCGGCTTTTGACGGAGTATATCCATTACGGATGTTAAAGATCTCATCCAATCGAAAATACGGCACTCCATCCGGACACAGCTCTTTAATCAAATCATCAATTTTACTCATAGCTCTCCTTTACTAATCGCATCTTATAGTTGTTCAATTTAATTTACTTACCGTCATATAAACATTGCTTGTTGTTCTCGTCATCGCAGTATAGAGATTATTAGTTGCTAAGCTATTAGCTAAAACCACAATATCTTGATCAATTGTCAGACCTTTTGCCTTTTTAATCGTATATATTTCACCGGACCAATTATCTATATACTCATTGTTATTTCTTTTTGCGTAGTAAAGCAGGACACGTCTACCGTTATCTAAATCTTTTATCGTTTCAACTGTAACTTTACGGACAATACCATCACTGTCTTTTCCATGAATGTCTACGCCAACAACTCGCCTAATCCACTCACAGACACCCTCAGGGCATCGATAGCTTTGATTCTTTTCTTCATCAGGCTCAAGCTGAGCGAACCAATCTCCACCGCCATTTATGTTTTGGTTGCTATCTCCAAGCAGTCTTACGGGAAAATCATTATCATATAAAAGCTTTGCAAAATCCTCTCTAAAACCCGGCTTCAGGTCTTGAGCTTCGTCGATTATAATATAGTCAAACCTAGATCTTAAAATCCACAGAATTTGCTCTGGATATTTATTTATCAAAAAACCGCCTAAAGCTCCTGCTTGATCATACGTCACATGGAGTTCATCGTTAAATATATATTTAAGCGCATCACGATTAGGGAAGTTTCTGGTCGCAATGCTCGCCACAGTATTATTAAGAGTAGCATTCACTACGCTAGCTTTGTTCTTTATAGTACCGTCGGGATTAAACTTAATATTTCTCGCATTCTTTTTTTGGATTGACTCTCCTGCGGACTCCTGATTCAATACTATACCCTTGCAATTGGCAGCAAGCGGTATAAAAGTAAGCATTTTTGGCAAGATGTACGAGAAAAATAATGAATCTATAGTCAGCCCAAGATATCCAGAATTAGAAATTTCATTCACCACCTTATTATTGAATGCTAGATATAAACCGTTTTTATTAGATTGCATAAACTTTATCGAATCGGTTGTCTTACCGGATCCGGCAACGCATTTAATCACCTTCTTTGAATGCATCTGTAATTTCCTTTATGACACGCCAATCTGATAAGTCAATATTACCAACGACCTCTAACGCAAAGCTAGCTTTAGATTTATTGTCTTTCATAACCATAATATCTGCGTGATCTGCGTGCGGCTTAAGATAATTCGTGTATTCCGAAAGCTTACCGTTGTTATATAGGTCAGTCTCAAGTGTGTTATCAACCTCTACTAGAGTGATTCCAGATTCATCACATATCGTTTGAAGGCTTTTAAATCTTGAAGTTGGTTCATTGCCGTCACTACTCTGCGATCTATCGTTGTCACTTACTACTACGCATTTCTTGCCCAAGGCATGAGCCAGTCTCACATATGGTTCAAACATAATTCCAGCCACATTAACAATCGTCCAATTTAGTTTATTGTCGCTTACATATTTTCGTAATAATATTTCCTCTGAATAGCCTTCAACTAATACTATATTGTCTGCGACCAACATTTCGCCTCTACCTGGACAAAGAAACGCATTAAGTTTATTAAGAATATTTTTATCGATATTTAGATCTGACACACTACCCTTCGTTGAGTCTATTATTCTTTCAACCTTGAACTCATTTACAGCAACCGGCGAGTGGGTAGTGGCTAAGATAAATACATTTCCAAACGCCCCACTTTTCATTTCAGAAATTAGATTTCTCAACAACGCTGGATGAAGATGGTTTTCTACTTCATCTAACAAAATTATCGTATTTTTGTCACTTAAGATATTTAGCAAAATATTTGCTATCGCTCTATACCCTGAGCCTATTTTATGTTTGTAGGCAGTATCTTCACTATCAACAACGTATAGTTTTTCGTTGCTTATCTCTGGAACAGTCGAGTCTATATCAAGATCAAAATCAAACCTCTTTGCTAGATCTTTGAATCTTTCTGCTTTTCCTCTTATTTGCTCTTTTATACCTTCTCGTGAGCTTTGGCGGAAAGTCTCATATGCCTCTTCCGAGTCAAGTAGGTTCTTTGCCCCCGTAATCAAACCAGGCGACACAATATCCTCTATGCGCATCAACGGTATCATATGGACGTCTGGCACTTTATCATCAGCGTAAACTATATCACGATTGACAGTGTTTCCCTCTATATCAAGGAATTCTTTTATATACCTACCTCTTGGAGCTTTTTTAATTACAACTTTAAACCCGCATTTCTTAGTCCCGTCGGGTAGCGGTACATTAAAGCTCGGTATCGAATCTTGATTTAGCTCTATTATTATCTCGATCGGTTGAGTATCATCTCCTTTATAAAAATCACTTTTATCGACTTTCATATAGGAGTTACTTATGGCACTGAATGCTAATTTTATACCTTCGAGTATATTTGTTTTTCCACTGTTATTCTTTCCAATAATGATATTCAGCTTATCGTTAAAAATAAACTTCTTATCTTGCATGTTTCTAAAGTTATGAAAAATAACCGATTTGATCATACTCCTAATATCCTCATATTATTACGTTAGCTAAGCTACACCTTTCAACTTCTTGGCTGTTTTCTTAATATTCTCCAAATAATCCTCTTCCACGCCACTCAAATTTTTCGCCTTATACTTATGGTACTCAGCCAAAGCTTTTTCTTTAGCCTGCTTAGTGCTGATTTTTCCAGCATTGTCCAATAGTTTGCGGCCAGTCGAGCTAAGAATAGTATCAAGTTCACGAAGATGATCAGCCATACTCATCGGTTTTTCTTTCATGGCGTTAATTTCTGCAATATCAAAATAAGCTGAGACTAGATTGCTGAGAACTTTCAATTCTTTTTGGCTGAGATAGTTCTTTGCTACCATGGCCTCTGCCTGGGTCGGCTGTTTACCTTTGAAATTAGTCATTCCCGCAAAAGGCTTATCGCTATCAACACGGTAGTAAATCACTTCGTCGGCCGTATTGCCATGTGCTGCATAGTGTAGTTTGTTTTGCACTATGGCAAAGAACTTCTGTGATTGATCGGCCTTTGGGTCGTAATCTTCCGCAGTGGAATATAAATCCAGTACCTGGCGGTAGAGAACTTTTTCGCTACTGCGAATGTCACGAATTTCATCAAGCAATTCTTTCCAGTGATTACCACCGCCAAGATTTTTAAGACGCTCACTGTCAATAGCGAAGCCTTTGATGATATACTCCCGCAGACGATCGGTCGCCCAGATACGAAACTTGGTGGCGATATTCGACTTGATGCGATAGCCGAGCGAGATGATCATGTCGAGATTATAGTATTCTAATTCACGCTCTACCTTACGATCGCCCTCAGTTCGAACTGTTCGGAATTTCCGAACAGTTGCTGCAGGATCAAGCTCACCCTCGTCGAAGATATTTTTTATATGCTCGCTAACATTCGCTTTACTTGATTGATACAGATCAACCAGCTGTGCTTGCGTCAGCCAAACCGTCTCATCCTGAAACCGCACATCAACTTGTGGTTTACCGTTATCGTCAACGTAGACAATTACATTGCCGTTATCTTGCGTCATCATTATCCCTTTCGAGGTCCGCAACTATCGCATCAATTTCTGTGCGCAACTCAGACTGGCGAGCCACGATCTTTGCGATGTCAGCATTGAGCTCAGTAATATCAATCACTTCTTGTGTATCTTCAGCTTCAACATAAGAGCTAACAGATAGATTGTAGTCATTGGCAACGACATCTTCGTAAGTAGCGACTTTCGCAAAGTAATCGATATTTTGCCGATCAGCGAAACTATCCAAGATCTTCTGCCGATTTTCCTCGCTCAGCTTATTTTTATTGCCTTTGCGAACAAACTCGGCACTAGCGTCGATAAACAACACATCATTTGTCGCCCGGCTCTTTTTCAGGACAAGGATACAGGTGCTAATCGTCGTACCAAAGAATAGATCCGATGGTAGTTGGATCACCGCATCGACATAGTTATTATCTACTAGATACTTGCGGATCTTTGCCTCAGCACCACCCCGATAAAGTACTCCGGGGAACTCAACGATCGCTGCCGTACCGATAGTACTCAGCCAGCTAAGTATATGCATAGTGAAAGCCAAGTCAGCTTTACTGCGTGGCGCCAATACTCCAGCCGGGCTAAAGCGTGGATCATTAATAAGTGTTGGATTATCATCCTCATTCCATTTGATACTATATGGCGGATTTGAGACAATCGCATCAAACGGCTCATCATCCCAGTGTTTTGGGTCTTCTAGCGTGTCGCCACAAGCTATATCAAACTTTTCATAATTAATGTCATGTAGAAACATATTGATACGACAGAGATTATAGGTGGTAGGGTTCTTCTCTTGCCCATAGAAACCCTGCCGAACATTATCCTTGCCCAAAACCTTAGCAAACTTCAGTAGCAACGAGCCTGAGCCGGCTGCCGGGTCGTAGACTTTATTGACCGAAGTCTTGCCTACTACCGTGATTCTCGCCAGTAGTTCGCTAACTTCCTGTGGTGTGAAGAACTCGCCACCAGACTTACCGGCGTGGCTGGCATACATTTTCATCAAGAATTCGTAAGTATCCCCGAAGGTATCAATAGCATTATCCTCAAGCCGACCCAGCCGAAAGTCACCGATAGCATTCATTATCCTTACCAATCGCCCGTTACGCTCCGCTACAGTCGAGCCGAGCCTATCACTGTTGACGTCTAAATCTTTAAACAACCCATGGAAATCATCCTCACTTTTGTACCCTTTGGCTGACTGCTCAATATTGCAGAATATCTTACTAAGCGTTTCGTTCAAATTTTCGTCATTTTTAGCACGCTTACGGACATTCTCAAATAGCTCGCTCGGTAAAATATAAAAACCTTTATCATTTACCGTGTCCTCACGACCAAACTCAGCCCGATCGTCACTCAGCTCTGCGTAATTAAAATCAGTCGCACCAGTTTTACGTTCTTCGGCATTAATATAATTAGCTAGATTTTCCGATATAAACCGATAAAATAAGAAACCTAGCACATACGCCTTAAAGTCCCAGCCATCAACCGATCCACGCAATTCATTGGCAATCTTCCAAATAGTATTATGAAGCTTAGTGCGTTCTTGCTCTTTAAGATTATCCCCCGATGTCATGGGGATATTATACTATGCTTGACAGAAGCTTGTGTCGATAAGATTAAATTATGCTTTGAAAACTATCTTTAGTGACGACGATGTGGTCGACTAGCGTGATTCCCAGGAGCTTGCCAGCTTCTATCAGCCTGTCGGTGACGTCTCGGTCGGCTTGGCTGATCTCCAAGCTCCCGCTCGGATGATTATGCGCCACGATGATACCGGCGGCTCGGTCGGTGATAGCATCAGCGAAGACTTCTCGTGGATGCACCAGGCTAGCGGTCAGCGTACCGATGGTTACCACTCGCTGAGCGATCAGGCGGTTCGCCCCGTCGAGAGTCAGACAGACGAAGTGCTCTTGCTTCTTGTCACGAATATTCGCTAGTAGAGCCACTGCCTTTTCCGGCGAATCAACCACTGGTCGATCGCTGTCGACCAGATATCGTTTAGCCAGCTCTAGACTGGCTAATATCACCGGGATCTTCGCTTCGCCCAGGCCGACTACACTACGCAGGTCACTATACACCAGCTCGCCGTCTTTCTCTCGTAGCAATCTAAGCACCCGACGGGCGATCACGCCGACATCCGCCTTAGCGTTACCACTGCCAATGATTGCCATCAGTAGCTCCAGGTCGCTTAATCGCTCAGCACCATAGCAGGCCAGCTTCTCTCGCGGTCTATCTGCTTTAAGCTTGTCCTTAATCTTCATGACGTTAGTATATAGCATCGTCAGCAGACTGTGCTATCATATATCGTGGTAAATTATTATGACTAAGAAGCAGCCAATCATCACCGTATCTCATTTCGTCAAGCGCTATGGTAAGAAACGAGCACTAAACGACATCTCTTTCGAAGTGTATCCAGGCGAGATCTTCGGTCTACTTGGCCCGAATGGCGCCGGCAAGACAACTACACTAGAGATGATCGAGACACTCCGTCAGATTGACGGCGGCAAGGCAATAGTCGACGGTCTCGACGTCAGTAAAAAGCCTATGAAAGTCAAGGGCATCATCGGCATCCAGCTCCAGTCAACTGCCTTTTATAACAAACTAAGCTTAAGAGAGCAGCTCAAGATGTTTGGTAGTCTCTACGGTACCGAGGTAGATACCGACGCCTTACTAAGCAAAGTACAACTGACCGAAAAAGCAGATAGCTACGTAGAAGAGCTGTCGGGCGGCCAGAAACAACGTTTCGCCATCGCTTCCACCCTAGTCAATCACCCCAAAGTTCTCTTCCTTGACGAGCCAACCACCGGGCTTGACCCGCAAGCTAGACGAAATATGTGGGAGCTGATCCAGCAGATTCGAGACAAGGGCGTGACCGTCGTCCTAACCACTCACTACATGGAGGAAGCTGAGCTGTTGTGCGATCGTATAGCGATTATGGACGGCGGCAAGATCATAGCTCTAGATAGCCCACACAATCTGATCCAAGGACTACTGGATCGAGGCTTCGTCAAGGAGCAGATAGTCGAACAGGCTAGCCTGGAGGACGTTTTCATTGATTTAACCGGAAAGGCATTAAGGGACTGAACTATGAAGAAATACTGGGGCGGCGTTAGAGGTCAAGTAATTGCCCTGCTGAAACGACTATTCAGAGACAAGACAGCATTATTTTTCACCTTCTTATTTCCACTGATCTTCCTCTTTATTTTCGGCTCAATCTTCGGCAACCAGACCTCCACCTTTAGCGTAGCCATCATCAACCATAGCCAAACTAAATTTGCCCGGCAATTCGTCGACAAGATCAAGAGCACCAAAAAGGAGTCTATCTTGCGAGTCAAAGATGTTGCTGATATGACAGAGGCTAAGGAACGACTAAAACAGTCGGAGTTAGATGGTATCATCGAGCTGTCTAAAGATTTCGGCGAAATAAAAGGCGAAGGGGTAAACGCCAGACCAAGTGGTACATTAACTGCTCTCTACGCCAAGGGGTCTGAGCAAGCCGGTAATACTCTCAGTGCCCTGATGTCTCAGATAGCCGATAATATCAACAAGGCTATGGGGCAAGCTGAGCCACCGATCACAGTCACCTCTAAGGCGTTAGGAGATGAGGCGCTAAAAACTTTTGACTACACCTTTACCGGACTGCTCGCCTTTAGCTTGATGAGTATGGGTGTATTTGGTCTCGCTAATCAGATGCCCGCCGAAAAGCAAAGAGGTTCTTATCGACGACTGCAGGCCGCTCCGTTCACCGCCGGACAGCTGATTATCGCCACGGCGATCAGCTATGTCTTCGTCACCATTCTGAGCGCCTCCCTAATGGTGGCAGTCGGCATGCTACTGTTTCACTTTAATATGCGGGGCAACTGGCTACTATTCAGCGGCTTCTTAGTCCTGAGTGCCAGCCTAATGACCGGTCTTGGGCTAATCGTCGGTGCTTGGGCTAAGAATGAAAACCAGGCATCATTACTGTCAAACATCATATCTTTCCCGATGATGTTTCTCTCCGGAGCGTTCTTCCCGTCGTTCCTAATGCCCGAATGGCTGAGTTCCATTAGCCGATTCGTCCCGATGACGCCCATCGTCGATGGTTTCCGTCTGATCATGACCGAACAGGCTAGTTTGGTTGGTATCTTGCCTCAGCTTGGCATGATAATCGGCTGGATAGTCATCGTATATTTCCTCGCTATCAAGCTCTTCCATTGGGAATAGAACCAAAAAATAGCCACGCTAAGATAACGAGACTACTGATAAACACCCACTATGGCAATACTACGAACTGCCACACTAGAAATAAAAAGACCGCTAGCGGTCGGATAATTTCTGGAAGACTGCTAGTGTCGCTTCTCCGTAACTTCGAAAATCATCCACCACAACAACTCCGATAGGTTGGTACGGCACACGCAGTCTTCCTGGATATGATAGTATCATAAGCCCACCCGGTTGCAAAGCCTCCACCAACCTCGACACCGTCTCCGGCTGTGGATAATTGTAAGGCGGGTCAGCCAGTATGATACCGTACAGGTCTGGCTGATCTCTAGTATCCAACCATGTTTTGACTGGGGCACTCACCACCGTTACTTGCTCGCTCACACCCAGAAGCTCAACATTGCTCCTAAGTACCCTTAGCGCTACTCTATCCCGCTCAATGAAGGTCACCAATCCGGCGCCTCGACTCAGCGCTTCTAGCCCTAGCGCCCCCGTCCCGGCGAAAGCATCTAGTACCCTAGCGCCGTCTATCGGCCGATGAGAAAGCAACCTGGCAAACAGCGCCGAGCGCACCCGGTCTCCCATGGGATGGGTCGCTCGACCAACATCAGCACTAATCAGCCGACTGCCAAATCGACCGGCGATAATTCTCAGTTTAGTCATCACACTTCTCCTCTAATTTAACGTGGTCAACTTCTGGTACTTATTAATCATCAACTTCAGCCCCTGATATCTGTCCAGATAAGACGGGTCGGCGACTAGACGCCCCATCACTTTTTCCGCCTCATCTGACGCCTGCTTGATCAATAGCGTATCCGCCAGATTGACACCCCTGAGATTGAGCGCACCGTGCTGAGCGGTACCGTAGATCTCGCCGGCTCCTCGCATCGCCAGGTCAACCTCCGCCAAATGAAAGCCATCGTTAGACCGCTCAATTTCCCTGAGTCGCTTGGTCGGCGTTTTACTATCTGACTGCATCAGATAGCAGTAGGCTTGAGACTCACCTCGCCCGACTCGCCCTCTCAGCTGGTGCAGCTGAGCCAGCCCGAACAGATCAGCATTCTCAATCACCATGACCGTGGCATTTGCGACATCCACCCCCACCTCAACCACGGTCGTCGATACCAGGATATCCAGCTGGTGTCGCTCAAACTGACGCATCACCGCCTCTTTACTCTCAGCCGGCATCTTACCGTGCAAGATGCCGACCCGGTATCCCCGGTAGCTGCCGACCACCTTTTTATAGAGCGACTCGGCACTGGTTTTTTCTGACTGCTCCGACTCAGTAATTAGAGGAGCGATGTAATATACCTGGTGATTAGCCTCCAGCTCCTGCTTAATCGCTTCCACCATAGCGGTTCGTTGGTTGGGCGAGACAATCTTCGTCTTGATCTGGCGTCGACCGTGTGGTAATTGGTTGAGAGTCGAGATATCAAGGTCACCAAAAACCGTTAGCTGGAGTGAGCGAGGGATGGGCGTGGCTGTCATCGCCAGTAAGTGTGGCAGACGCTGATCGTTAGTCTTGGCTAGCAGATCCTGGCGCTGCTTGACACCGAAGCGATGTTGCTCGTCGATCACCACGAAGCCTAGACGGCGAAACTGCACTGCAGGCTGAAACAAAGCATGAGTCCCGATCACTAGCTGGATCTCACCCTCGGCAATCCGATCCAGCAGCTCTCGCCTGGCTTTACCTTTGATCGCCCCCGTCAGCAGACCGATCTTGACATCGGTTGAACCAAGCAGTTTAGTCATAGTAGCGAAGTGCTGCGCTGCCAGCACCTCAGTCGGCACCATCACCACTGATTGATAGCCGTCTAGCGCTGCCTGATATGCCGCCATAGTCGCCACCACTGTCTTGCCCGAGCCAACATCACCCTGCAGCAGACGATTCATCGGTACATCTCGCTCAAAATCTTGCAAAATCTCCCACGCCGACCGACGTTGCGCTTCAGTCAAGCTAAAAGGTAACCCGGCCACAAACCGCTGGATCTCCGACTGCTTAAATGGCAATCTATACCCCTTGATTTGCTGATTAGCTCGTCGGTTCATCTTGGCAGCCAGCAAGAGAGAGAATAACTCTTCGTAGGCCCAGCGCCACCGAGCCAAAGCTAGCTTATCCCGATTAGTCGGGAAGTGCAGCTCTCTCACCGCCGTAGCCCGATCCATCAACCCCGCCTCTTGGACAACATCGCTAGGTAAGGTCTCATTCAGCATAGTAATCAGAGGCTTGAGCTTAGTCATAATCTTCTTGATCATGGCCGGCTTGACCCCCTGCTTGGTTGAATAGACAGGCACGATCCGATCGCTGGTCACCGGCAGGTTGCGCACCGCCTCGCAGGCTGGCGTCAGTAGCTGATAACGACTCCGTTTCAGAGCGAATTCACCGCTAAAGTAGAACTCACCACCGCCTCTCAGCTGACTGACCCGATAGGGCTGATTAAACCAGACTGCCTGAATCTTGTCACCATTATCATCGACAAGCACTGCGGTGGTTATCTTCATGTTACGCCTGGCAAAGCGAGTCTCCACCGACTCTGCCCGGGCTCTGATGGTCACCTTACCCGGTCTAATCTCAGCGATGCTCTCCGCCCCCGTGTAATCATCATAAGTACGAGGCAGAAAATTGATCAGGTCGCCGGTCGTCCGAAAGCCGGCCTTAGCTAGTATCTCGCCGGTCCTGGGACCGACCCCCTGCACCTCTAGCAGTGAAGTATTAAGATTCATCTTTCTCGACTAGACGCTCGTGAAGCATATTGACTATACCGGCTAGTAGTAGATTTACCAGCATCATGCCACATAGTATCAGTAAGTAATGCAGCGTCGCCGTTATATTTAACACCGCCCAGGCCAGCACAATAGTCACCGACCAGATAGCCAGGATGATGAAGAGCGACGCCTTCTCCGGCTGACTATCCATCAGACTAGCCCCCAAGCTCAGTATTAAGTTACCTAGCCGAGACAACCACCTCAGCAGAATCCAGACCAGTAGTGCCGCCCCCACAACGATCAAGATACCCAGCGCCACTATCACCCAGCTATAAAACTGGTTAATGATATTCATTCGCACTTCCATGGAGATGTCAGGATGATAGCCAGCGTTCGCTAAAGGGTTGCCGGCTTGATCTAGGAAGCGGTTTAGACTGCCCGCCTGACCAAACACTAAGGTCATCAGCAGAAACAAACTAATCAGCCCAGCTACTGCCACTAGTGACTTAGCTAAGACCGCCAATATATCATAGGTTAGCCGAGCCAAGTTATCTTTAGTAAACAACCTATCGACTGGCTTGGTCGACTTAGTTAACTTAACGAGCCGAGGTTGCTTCGTCGACTCAGACAGCTTAGTCGATTCGGTCGGCTCGGATGACTTTAACGGTTTAGATGCCTTAGGCTGCTTCATAATTCATTAGCGCACCAGCACGAACTGGTTCTTACCTTTTCTGATTAAACTACATTGGTCAAGTGGCTGATCAGTCGCCAGTTTGACACCGTTTACCGACACACCACCGCCTTGGATTAGCCGTCTAACCTCACCGTTGCTGCTCGCCACTCCACCGGTCAGTAGCGCCCGACCAACCGTCAGCTCGTCCGTTAGCTCTACTGTCTCGATCTCGGCACTAAGTAGGTCAAGCTCGTCGCTATCCAGCTCGTTCACCGCTCGACCACCAAACAGCACTTCCGTCACCCGCTGCACCTTAGTTAGAGCCGCCTCGCCATGGACTAGCTTAGTCACCTCTTCAGCCAAGCGACGCTGAGCCGGTCTAGCCTCGGGGTGGGCTTGCTGCTGAGCCTCAAGCTCACTAATCTCTTCCCGACTCAAAAACGTATACACCTTAAGGTAATTGACCACACCTAGATCATCAACGTTAAGCCAGAACTGATAAAACTGGTAGACCGACGTCTTAGCCGAATCAAGCCAGACCGCCCCGCCCTCTGACTTACCGAATTTTTTGCCGGTTGACTTATTGATTACCAGAGGAATACCAAAGACATCAACTCTCGCCCCCTCCAGCTTATCAACCATTCGCATCCCACTAGTGCAATTGCCGAATTGATCAACCCCGCACAGCTGCAAAGTAACACCATGCGTCCGATAAAGGTGAAGAAAGTCGTAGCCCTGGATCAGCGAGTAAGAAAACTCTGCGTAGTTAATCCCTTTACCGCCGGCACCAATCCGCTTCCGGACAAAATCACGATCAAGTAATTGTGTCATCGAGAAATGCCAGCCGATATCCCGCAGAAAATCGATGTAATTAATCTGCTGAAACCAGTCATAATTATCTACCGTCACGAGATCAGTATCACGCAAAATCCACTTAGCCTGCTGTTGTAATAGCCCGACTCGGCGCTTGATCGTCGCCTCATCCAGCTTGGCTCTAGTCTCATCCTTGCCATCAGGGTCGCCACCGGCCCGACCGGTCGCCCCACCAGCTAGAAAGATAGCCTTGTACCCCGCCCGAATGAAGCGTAGGCAAGTGACTAACCCGGCCAAGTTGCCAATAGTCATGCTATCAGCACTAGGATCGGCTCCAAAATAAAAGGCTCCCGGCTGGTCAAGGGCGCTTAGGTCATCAATGGTAGTTTGCCCCACCAGTCCCCGCCACTTCAGCTCTTCGCTAAGTTTGGTGCTCATACTGATATTCTACCATGTTTGGTGCAGCCAATAATGTCGTGCTAAAATGGTAGCGTTAACTTGAGAGTGCGAGAGGGTCAATGACAAAGAAAAGTTCATCAAGTAAGACTAAGACGGTGCGCAGTAATACTAGGGGATCAAGCGAGACCGGTAGACGCTATGCTACCTACTCCGGCTTAGCCAAGATTAGGGGCAAGAGTCAGCGAGAGATTAATAAGGAGCGTAAGCTCAGGCGTAAGGCCGAGTATCTCGCCACCTTGCCGAAGAATCCGGCCAAGCGTCTGCTGGCTCGGCTCAATCCCAGGCACCTGGCTAAGTTTTGGTTCTCGATGGACGGACTCAAGATGCTGGGTAAGATCTTTGGGGTTGCCCTACTTTTGCTGGTACTGGCAGGCATCGGCACTTACTTTTATTTTCGCAATGAGCTCAAGAGCCTCCAGCCGTCCGAGCTGGCTAAGAGGGTCCAGACTACCGTTACTAAATATTACGATCGCAATGGTCAGCTTCTCTGGGAAGATACCGGCACAGGCGAATATCGCCTGGTGGTTGACTCGAAGCAGATCAGTAAATACATGAAAGACGCCACAGTGGCGATCGAGGATCGTCGCTTCTACGAGCATAGTGGCGTTTCACTCACCGGTACACTGCGAGCTATCATTAATAATGTCTTTCGTCGAGGCTCGACCCAGGGCGGCTCAACACTGACCCAGCAGCTGGTCAAGCAGGTTTTCTTTGAAGACGAAGCGGGCGACCGTGGCATTTCCGGCATCCCCCGCAAGATCAAGGAAGCAATCCTGGCGACTGAAGCGGAGCGGATCTACAGCAAAGACCAGATCTTGACCATGTATCTCAACGAGTCGCCCTATGGTGGACGTCGCAATGGTGTCGAATCAGCCAGTCAGACCTACTTCGGTAAATCCGCCAAAGATCTGACCATCGACGAAGCCGCTCTGCTAGCATCTATCCCGCAGTCACCGACCCTATTTAACCCCTATAACACCGACGGTAATGCTCAGCTCCTAGAGCGCCAGAAGACCGTCATCAACTATATGATGGAGCAAGGCTTCATCTCCAAGGCGGACGGTGAGGCTGCCAAGAAAGTCGCCGTACTGGACAAGGTCAAGCCGGCCGATAATCAGCTTAGTGGTGCCAAAGCGCCCCACTTCATCCAGATGGTTAAAGACGAGCTGACCGACAAGCTGGGTGCTAAAGTCATGGGGCAAGGTGGACTGACGATCAAGACAACCCTAGACATGCGAGTCCAAGGCGTATTGGAGGGTGAGATGACCAAGCTATTTGAGGGCAATCTATCTTGGCTGCCCCGCAGCTACGGCTTTGACAACGCCTCGTTCACTATGATCGACAATCAAACCGGGCAAATCCTTGGAGTAATGGGCAGTCGCAATTACAACTTCCCCGGTTACGGTGCAGTCAATGCCGCCACCTCATTTATCCAGCCCGGCTCCAGCGTCAAGCCGCTGGTTTACGCCGCTCTCATCGACAATCAGAATAATAAGAACGGCACTTACGGTGCCGGGTCGATCATCCCCGATACCCCCATCCCCCAGAATGTTTATCGTACTTCCGATGGTACGTCAGTCCAAAATGCCGATCGACGCTTTAAGGGTAATATCCCCATCCGCCAAAGCCTAGCCGGCTCTCGTAATGTGCCAGCCATCAAGGCGATGTCGCTTAATGGCGTCGAGGCCACCCAGAAGTTCATCCGCTCCGCCGGTGACGCTAGCTACTGTACTGACGGTTCTGATACTAATGCCGGTCTCGCTTCGGCTATCGGTGGCTGTGGCGCTAAGCAGGTTGAGCACGCCAACGCCTTCGCCACGATTGCTCGAGGTGGTATCTACAAGCCCTATGAAACTGTCATTGAGGTGACTAATTCACAAAAGGAAAAGCTCTACGAGTGGAAGAATGGTGATGGTACTAAGGTAATGGATAGCCAGACTTCGTACATCATCTCTGATATCCTGAGCGATGATTCGGCTAGAGTAGCTACCTTTGGCTGGCGACCGCAAGGCTTCTACGTTAATGGTGTTAAGACCGCCACTAAGACCGGTACCTCCAATCTTGGACACTACCCGAAGGATCTCTGGATGATGAGCTACACCCCCAAGGCTACCCTAGCCGTCTGGACCGGTAATCATGTCCCCAAGGCATTACGAGGCGGTGACGGGGCTAGTCTGGGGCGAATCGTGTCAGATATCACCAGCAACGTCTACCATAACATCTTCCGGGCCGACGGCACCTGGAAACCGGGCGATTGGTTCACCCGACCAAACGGCATACAGACCCTGCTTCTTAATGGCGCTAAAGATATCTACCCCTCCTGGTACAACAAGAAGAGCAAGACTAGTGACGCCATTAAGATGACCTTCGACCGAGTCACTAAGCGCCGTACGACAGAGTGCACTCCCGAAGGGGCCAAGGAAACCATTGACGTGATCAGAGTGACTGACCCGGTATCACGTACCACCACTCTGACGCCGCCTAACGGCTATGATGTTAATTCATACGACAACTATCACCATTGTAGCGATGTCGCTCCGTTCATCTCAGACATCACCGCTACGAAGGACGCCGGCTCCGGTAAATATATCGTCTCTGTCTTAGCTAAGGCCGGCACCCACCCCATCACCGCTGTCACCATCAGTGTCAATGGCAATACTTATGATGCCAACGTTGGCGACACCGGCTCGTGGGACGCAACGATCAACGACTTATCCGGCTCGGTTAATATCAGCACCACCGTTCGAGACGAAGGTTACTACACCCAGACAATGTCTAAGACCTTGGAGTTAGCCAAGAAATGACCAAGCCGACCAAAAAGGGTGCACATAAGGCAACGAAGACCAAGGCTAAGACCGAGACCATCGATAGACCGTCGCAGATTGACCCCGACACCAAGCGCAACCATAAGGCAAGAGAACGTAAGCTAATACCCGCTAGACAGGCGACTTACTATGTCCTCGCCTTTGGCTTCTCGGCTGCCACCATAGCTCTTTTCCCGGTCGAGGCAAATCTATCCAAGCCACTCTTCGCTCGACCGTACAACTTTTACCGCCTGGTTATCATTATCCTCGCCATCGTCTTTCTCTTGCTTGCCACCAAGTCGTCTTGGAGCAATACTCCGCCCAGCCACGAGCCGTCACCTAAGGCTCGTCAATGGCTCTTGCGCCTCAGCATCGCCTTGCCGGTGATGGCCATCGTTTTCTTAATCATCCAGCTGGTTGCCCCCCAGTTCGCCACCCTACTAGTCCGTAAAGAATCGTGGCCCTTTTTCCGTAACGCCATCTTCATCAAGAGTGCCTGTCAGCTCGTAGCCGCCATCGCCTTTATCAAAGTCGCCCGTCACTACTCTAAGCAACGTCAACGCTTGGCAATGATTCTAGCTGTCGCCATAGTTCTACTCCTAGGACTAATGATTGGCGAGGAGCTAAGCTGGGGGCAGCGAATTTTCGGCTGGAGCACGCCATCATTCTTAGCTGAGGTTAATTCCCAGTCGGAGATAAACTTGCATAACATCAATACTCAGCTCGCTCAAAATATTCTTTATTTTGGCGGTTGGCTACTGCTCATCGGCTTCGCTTTCTGGCGAGAGAGTCTAGCCAAACTACTTCGAAAGTGCCCTAAGGCCAGGCTGGATTTCTTAATAGACTGGCTGCCGCCCGGCTGTTTCGTCGGACTCTTCGCCGTTGGCTTCGCTTTCTGTGACCCTCTGGTGTCCGACAATGGTCTCTACTGCTCATCTAACTTATTTATCATTTTGGCGACAGCCTGCTTGCTGTTGACTGAGCTCAGATACCGACTCAAGCTTCGGCCTCAACCGAACGCCGCTTCCGTTTTAGACAATACTGATGATAATAGACACCAGGCTCTCCGGTTAGGAATATCGCTCCTCTGCTTCGTAACGGTGCTAGCCGGCAATTTGTTTAATGCAGATCTATGGAACTACAACCCGGGAGCGCCGACCGAGTATCTTGAGCTATTCATCAGCCTCGGTATTATGACCTGGGCGTTGACAGTCAAGTCTCGCCTGGTCGAGCCTAAAGTCAAGAGTTCTCCGACCAAAACACCGAGAAAAGCTTAGAGGCTATTTATTAGCGAGTCGAACCATCTCCGCCTCAGCAACTGTACTATTTGACTGACGTCGAGGTGCATGGGGACGACGAGGCTGTTTCTTAGTAGCCTCGTCATCGCTTCCGTCGGTCTGATTCGCCTGGATATGCTTGGGCTGATTATGACGACCAGGTCGTTTCTTGGCTAGTTGGTCGGAATGAAAAGCGGATGCCAGCCGAGTCGATTTCATCTCGTCACCGCTTCGCTTCGACTTACCCGACTCGTTCTGCCCGGTAGTTCGCACTTTCTTAGCAAACATCATCCGCCCCGCCTCGGTTTGTAGCGAACGGACAATCTCGACCGTCAAGCGATGACCGATCTGCGCCTTAGCATCCTCTACCACCACCATCGTGCCATCCTCGAGATATCCCACCGCCTGATCCCGATTCGCACCCGGCTGGATTAGCTCTACCTCTATTCGCTCACCTGGTAGCAGTTGGGCTCGGAGCATTTGCGACAATTCGTTAACGTTGATTACAGTCAGATTAATAACTTTAGCCACCTTATTCAGGTTGTAGTCAGTGGTGGCAATAGAAGCGTCGTACTTTTGCGCCAGCTCAAGCAACCGCTCATCAACTCCACCCGAGTCGACCAGCCCATCATTGACGATGGCTACACTAACGGCATCCATCCGCTGAAGTACCCGGATGTTATCCAGCCCCTTGCGGGCCCGCAGCCTTTTGTCGTGATCTGCCTTGTCAGCTAATAGCTGTAGTTCACGCACCACTGAGCGTGGAATGATAATCTCTGCCGTGATCACACCGGAGCGAGCTACGTCGACGATTCGTCCGTCCATGATTGAGCTGGTGTCCAGCAGGATAGAGCCTCGAGCTACCTTGGGGTTACGCTGACGCAGTTTGAGGACCATTAGCAAGGTCGTCTCGATGAATGTCGCCACCACTAAAGCAGTAGCAAATGATTGCATGTTCATAAGTAAATAATTCCCTTCAGAAGTAGTATATCATATCAAAGCGTGAGTCAGTACATGAACAGAGCGAGGAGGTTGCAACCTAACTCACTATCACCCTGAGAGCTTGCTTCATCCGGTTGTAGCCGGCTCGGTTCATGCTATCGGCAACGAAATTGCCATGGGGTTTATTCATAGTACCCTTATGGTTCTCACCATAGTCCCAGACCGGGTAGTGAACACAGAAGTCTTCAAACTTGGGGTAGCTGTCTGCTGCAGCCAGGAAGTCTCTAGCAGCTTGCTTGAATGATCCGCCATGCTGCAGAATCCAGTTTTCGACACCAACGCCGCTTAAGCCACCGACGCCTTTTGCTTCGGGATTACGCCATTGCTTGTAGACGCCGACAGCCTTGAGGAACTGCTTAGCGTAGATAATGTTAGCCAGGACTTGCCGGTATTTAGCTTCTGACTGTTGCTTGATATTATCTAGACGATCAGCCAAAGCCATGTCGGTCAAGTACTGGACTTTATTAGTCTTCTGGGTCAGGGTAATGTCAATATCAACCGGCTCAGCCAGCCCGTCAATAGATACCTTTTTCAGGCGAAGGGTACCATTGACTATGACGCTTTTGTTATCTACTTGGTTCTCACCCACTTTGCTCTCATTACGCCTTAAGCCGCCTGTTTGGTTCGGCTTGGTATTGTCGTTGATTTCATCCGTCTTGCCGAAGGCAGTCAGCAAGGCATCAATGATCCTCTGTTTCTTAGTTGGATCATTAAGAATGCTTCTATCCAGCCTAGCCAGATAGTCAAAGTCACCCGGCCCAGGAGCGTTAGTCTGTCTGCCGGTTGAGCCGGTATCGATCATCTCAACTATATTTTCAGTTAGATCACCATCCAGATAATCCTTGTAGCTGAGGTTTAACTCAGGGATATTAGTAATAGCTTGCTTGATAGCCTGATTAATCACTTCATGCTTATGGTCAGTCTCAGCCATGCTGGCCGGGAGCTGGTCAACGATGGTAGCGGTGTCGGGGATGGTGATTTCTTTGATATTAGTGGAGGGGAGCTCCAGCTCATCCTCCGGGGCAAACTGGTAGTCACCGGTGCGATAGTAGCTGAGACCGGACATCTGCTGACGCATCTTGTCATAGTCGGACGGAGTGAAGATGAGCTCCTCGCTGTCCCTATCAATTATCGGGATATAGAAGCCGTTAAGGACAATTTCCAGCTCGGTAACTTCGGAGACGAGGGCGGAATCAGTGACAAAGAAGTCGACTGAGTCCATACCAAAGCCGGTCCGGATGTCGTAGTGCCCGCTACCGTCCACACTGGTAGCAAAAGCTTCCAGCTTAGCGAGAGCTTCTCTCTTGTGGGTCCAGTCCGGCTCATTTGGGTCGAAGACAGCCTGATCAATCTCACCCCCATCTCGTCTAGTGACAATAAACCTATCCTCACCGGTAGCCTGGTCACTCCGTAGCACCGCCCAGAGACCACCGCCATGAACCTCAGCCAGCATGCGTTTGCCGTGATTATCGGTAATTTGGTTGACCGCCCACTTACCTCGCGGTTGGCGCAATACCACGTTCATATCGGTACCAAGTGGCGTAGACTCACTACGAGATGAGTTACCCAAGTACTCCTTGGAAATAGAGCCGTTTTGAAAGATGTCGGAGAGATAACGGATACCATAGCCATCAGTTCCACCTATATCTTTGACTAAGTCGCCCAACTGAAGCTTAGGCTCACTGGTAGTAGCTAGGTATTCGGCAGTCCGACGGTTTCTGGCGTCCGCTTCCTTAACTACATTATCCATATACCGCTCAGCACCGGCTAAATCCTCGATACCGACGAAGTGAGCAAAGTAGCGGACCGCCCGGTCAGCTAGAGAGTATCGGCTGTTAGGTTTGATCAGGCTGGTTAGATTAGCAAAGTCGGTTTGAAGAGCGTTGTTTACATCTCGATCTGCTTGTTGATGGATCAGTTGGTAGGAGTGCTCTTTGCCGGGCAAGGTACTGTTATAGAGAGTAGCTAAGTGCCAGGCAAAGGTACTGAGAGTATCATAGTTAGCCTTGGTATCTTTATCCATCAGGTTGGTTGGTTGATTAAAGGTATCCCAATCCAGCTCACCTGAGCTCAGCTGATCGAGCAAGGTTTGACCGTTCTTTAGGGTAGCTAGATACTCTCTGATGGAGCGGTTATTAGAGCCGAGCGAGGCTCGGAGCAGGTCCGAGATAATGATGGTATCCCGGCTATTGAGCATCTGATCCAGCTTGCCACTTCTTATATCGCCGGTGGCTTGCTGAAGGACGGGGCTGATCGTGTTAAACGAGCTAAAGCTAAAGTCAAAGTCTTCCCCCAGATTATCTGACGGATGCATGGTGCGAAAGACCAGATAGTTCTTACCGACGTAGGGCAAGTGGTTGTGGATGTAGATATCTTCCACTCTATCTAGCGCCTCAGGGATCTTGTCTATGTCCAGCTTGAATAACTCACGAGCAAAGTCTTCTGAACGCTCCGCCAGCTCACTGGAGTTAGAGTCAATCAAGCGAACGATGATGCCTGAGACTTGCCTGATCTGCTCAATGGTCAGCTCACTGTAATGATCTTTAACGAACGACTCAAATGCCCGACGAGGTTTATTCCAGTCATTCCCCTCGTCTATATCATCATACCCTTCCATTACCGCTGTTTGCTTGTCATCCAGCCCCATCCGCTTTCTACCTGCTTTGTTTTGGTTTTGATAGTATTCATAAACCAAGTCTAGATTGTGAGCACCAGATAAGAATGTGTCCTGCCAGAACTTTGACTTAGGACCATTAGCGTCAAAGTAGTCAGCCAGGTTGTCAAGAGTTAGTTGATACTTCTTGATCTCGTCAGTATCAATGCCGTACTGCTCGCAAAACTTGAGAAGGGCCTTCTTATCGTCCGATAGCCTTGCCTGGAGGTCGGGATTCTTCTGTAAGAAATCAATATCACTCAGTAGGATCTGATCAATCAGCCTGCCGGTCAAGCCATAGTCATTGACATAGTCAGGCAGATTATCCGGGGTCAGCCCCCATTTCTTGATATTACTATTATTCACCCGATGGTTCTCGCAAAACTTAAATAAAGTCATCTCACCGTCCGACAGTCCGGTGGTATTAGCGCATAGCTCCGGGTACTTACGCAGTAAATTCATATCCTTAAATAACATCTGACGGATTAATTCATCTGTCGGACCATTAGCGTCAAAGTAGCGAACCATAGCTCTGCGTAGCTCACCGGCACTATCGGCATCAACGTAGTTCACATAATTAAAATCGTGATTTCCATGAGAGCTCACCTTGGAAATGAACTTGAAATATGCTTTCTCAGCGTTACTATAGCGAGACTGCCAGTCCGGATCTAGTCTGGGCATTATTACGTCGAGACAGTCATGCGCCGAACGATATCGCAAGAATACCTCATCGTAGAACCTCTCCTTCTCTTGCCCGCCATTTAGTGATTTTTGATACTCTGCGACAAAACGAGGGCCAAGAGAATAACGAAATTGTTCAATTACCTTGGCATCATAAGTGCCGTCATCGCTCTTTAGATTATTCCTAATGAAGTCAACCAGCATCCTTCCGCCGTCATCCTCATTGGTCTGATCTCGATGCGCCTCGAGAAACTCCGCTATCCTGGCGCATCGTACATTATCTAGTGGTACATAGTGATGATCTAGCAGACCGGCCACGTCAAATTGGCCCAGGAGTGACTCAGGAGAATTCTCGAAAAAGGCGTCTTTTAAGGCGCCATTTTCATCTATCAGGTCAGACATAGCCAGCCCTTCCTTCTCCGCCATGTCAGAAGCGCACCCGATACAAGTCTGCATAGCGGTAGCCCCCAAGTACTTTGACTGCTCGTGCCAGTAATTTGCCCCCTCATCGTCGCCACTGGGTTCTAGGTTTGGGCTAACGAAGTACTGCCGATCTGCCACACCCAGGCTAAACATCTGATTTATCTTGCGATACTGATAGCGATATAGTCGGTCGACATCATGACCATCGATCAAGCCTACTTGATAAATGATATCCTGAGCGCCAGCCATGCTATTAATACCGCCAGTCAGATAAGAGTAATCGTCACAGCGAAACGGCTGTTCGCTCCATAGCTTATCATCTTGCGGTGGCTGCCAGCCCAACCGCTTGATCAGATGATTATACTTCGTCAAGTCTGACAGCACCTTGCCGGCAGATATTCTCTCTTTCCTGCTTCTATGGTTAAGCCGTTCGTAAATCTGCCTATGTAGAATATTACCCTTTTCCGCCCTTGCCGATAAATCACCAAACTCTTGAATACTCTTGCCCGAACGATTGACGGCGTTCACTAAGAGCTTTTTGCCACTATCGCTTGCACCGATCTTCTCTAAGATGTCAAACAAGCATGAATCCTTGACCAATAAATCTTCTGTACTCAACGGATAGCTATCATCCAGATAAGTACGCCCTGCCACATCTTCCAACCAATTGACGGCCAGCTGCTTGATATGCTCATTACCGGCTATCTTCTCCATCGGAATATTGAGCCCCGCCAAAAAGCCTTTTGCGCTAAAAGCGTAGTGTTCACCAACCGAGTCAAGGAAATCATCTACCGTCTGATCATTAGAGAGGTCAAGCTTGCCGGTATTAATCGCCATCTTCACTCCCAGACGCTCAAAAGCCGCCGTATTGTCGTCAGATAGAGCAATCTTTAGATATTCCCGGGAGACCTCTCGGTTAGATAGATCAATCTTGTCTTGCCCGATCAAATCAGCAACAAACCGGTAATTATTAGCTATAGCCGTATTATCATGAGCTAGGCTAATTCGCCGTAAGTATTCATCAAGCACCTGCTCGTTTCCTAGATCCAGCTTACCCTGATCAACCAGCTGATTAAGCTGACGATACTTCTCCGGCTCATCACGATTAGTCCTAGGAGCTAGACGGTCAAGCAAGGCTCCAAGCTGACCGCTCCTCGACTCATGTGGCTGAGTGTTATCGAGGGTCCTGTCGATCAGCTTCAGCTGTCTTGAGGTCCGCACCTTGGCAAAAGCCAGCTTAAAGGAGTCAGTAACTTCGACAAGCCGTCTTGATAGCGGAGCCGTTTTGACCGGCTCAGTCTCTTCACGACCCGCCAACCAACCGTCAGTGCCGGTGTTACTCGCCTCTGTTACCGACCGATCCGGCGGATTTATCTGTCTATTCATGGTGGCAGTAAAATTGTAGCATAGCCCTAATGTAAATGTTGATTAAGAGCATCTCTTAGGTCGGTGGCGGGGATAACAAATTTATCTTTTGCGGCACTCCTCGGGGCAATAGCATACTTAAAGCCCAGCTTCTTAGCTTCGGCGATTCTTCGCTCAGACATAATCGCTGATCGGATCTCGCCACCTAGTCCAATCTCACCGAAGACCACCGCCCCATCTTTAAGTTTGCGCTCTGCCGTAGCTGAGGCAATCGCCATACAGATGGCTAAATCAGCCGCCCGATCATTCAGCTTGAGTCCGCCTACAATATTGATAAAGATATCCCGATCAGCCAGCCGTAGCTTAGTGCGGCGCTCCAGTACTGCCACCAGTAAAGTCAAACGGTTAACATCAAAGCCGCTAGCCGTCCGCTTCGGGTAGCCAAAGCTGGTTTTATTCACCAGTGCCTGCACCTCGACTAGTAGCGGCCGGTTGCCCTCCAGGGTTGCCAGGACTATTGAGCCATCAGTATCAGCCCGCTCAGCCAGTAGAGTAGCGCTAGGGTTATTAACCACTCGCAAGCCCTGCTGAGTCATATCCATAATGGCGACCTCTGAGGTTGAGCCGTAACGGTTCTTGACTGCCCGAATCATCTTGAAGCCACCATAGCGGTCTCCCTCAAAGCTAAGCACTGTATCTACCAGATGCTCCAAGATCTTTGGTCCGGCAATTGATCCTTCCTTAGTGATGTGTCCAACTAAGATCACAGCTGTATTAGTCTGCTTGGCCGCCCGGATGATGATATTGGCACTATTAGTGATCTGGCTAACGGTCCCCTGCGCACTGGACACCTCGGCTAGCGCCACTGTTTGCATCGAGTCAACGATCGCTACCTGATATTCACCGCCGGCAATAGTAGCAGCAATATCATCAGCCGAAGTCGTCGCCACTAGAAAGAGATCATCACTGCCGCCAGCTCCCAGTCTAGCCGCCCGCAGCTTGATCTGCGAGACCGACTCTTCACCGCTGGCGTAGAGTACTTTCTTGCCTTTGGCGATATGAGAGCTAACTTGCATCAGAATAGTTGACTTACCGATGCCCGGCTGACCGGCGATCAAAGTCACTCCACCCGGCATCAAGCCGCCGCCCAAGACGACATTCAGGTCGGCTATGCCCGTATCCAGTCGAGCGCTCACCTGATCCACTGCCACATCTTTGATTCGTTCGGGGCGAATAACCTGACCGCTACTACGGGCTACCGCCGACTTACCAACCGGTGCCGGGATGGTCTCTACCAGCGAATTCCACGAACCACAATTCTCACATCGTCCCGTCCATTTAGGGTATACCGCCCCGCACTGCTGGCAGACAAATTTGGTCTTGGATTTAGCCATATCCCAGCTATCACACCGCTCTGAGGCGTCGATTAGTCGCTACGCCGGACTGAACCTTGATTACCACCTCATCATCGTTAGTCAGATCAGCTCGCACCACTTGCCCTCGCTTGATCTTGCCGAGGATTAGCTGATCTGCCAGAACGCTCTCCAGCTTATCTTGGATGATCCGACGCAGTGGTCTGGCGCCATACTTAGCATCGTAGCCATGATCAATCAGATAGCGCCGTAGCTTCGGCGTGATAGTAAAGGCTATACCCTTGGGCTGGAGACGCCGACTTAGCCGCTCCAGCATGATATTCAAGATCTGACCGACCTCCTTAGTACCCAAGCCGTTAAATAGCACCACTTTATCAAAACGGTTAATTAGCTCCGGGCGCATCGTCTGGCGCAGGGCTTTTAGCGCTTCCTCGCCTCGCAAGCGACGATGAGCATCAGTCGCTTCCTCGCCTGAGACAGCATAGCCGACCGATTCTCGACCAAGCTCGCTTGCTCCCACGTTACTGGTCAAGATAACGACACAGTTAGAGAAGTCAACCGCCTTGCCGTGGCCATCAGTCAAGACACCATCCTCCAAGATCTGGAGCAAGATATTAAAGACATCAGGATGGGCTTTCTCAATCTCATCAAAGAGAACCACCGAGTAGGGCTGTCGGCGCACCCGCTCGGTCAGCTGACCACCATCGTCATAACCGACATAACCGGCCGGCGCCCCGACCAAACGTGATACGGTATGTCGCTCGGTATATTCGCTCATGTCCACCTTGATCAGACTCTTATCGGAGCCAAATACTTCTTGAGCCAGCACCCGAGCCAGCTCCGTTTTACCAACCCCGGTTGAACCGAGAAAGATAAACGAGCCGATCGGTCGGTGTGGGTCACCAATGCCGGCTCGGGAACGCCTGATTGCCTGAGCCACCGCCTCAATCGCCTGATGCTGGCCTATTACCCGGTCGCCAAGTCGCTTCTCTAGATTCGCCAGCTTGACTGCCTCAGATCGCTTAAGCTGCTCTAGCGGGACACCGGTCATCTGGCTCACCGAACGAGCTACGTCATTGACTTTGACGGCTATAAAATCGTCCTCACTCTGCTTTTTCTCCAGGTGACCAATCAACTCTTTGAGCTGGCTAAGGCGCATCTTATAGAGAGCAGCGTGCTCATAATCTTCCTCAGCCACAGCCCGTTCCATGTCTTTAGCTAGCTTCTTAACCTCTGCTTGATAAGCTATCAGCTCCTTAGCCTGCTCACTACTGGCATTGGCAATCCGCACTCGAGCCGCCGTCTCGTCCAGCACGTCGATCGCCTTGTCCGGCTGCTGACGCTCACTGAGATATCGGTCGCTCAGTCGCACCACTTCACTGATCACATCTTCCGAGATCCGCACGTGATGATATTCCTCATAGCGAGGCGCCAGTCCGGTCAAGATCTTGATCGTGTCAGCCGTGCTGGGCGCTTTAACTACGATCTCTTGTAACCGACGGGCTAGAGCCGTATCCTTCTCGACAAACTTACGATATTCGTCGCTAGTGGTGGCGCCGATCAGGCGAAACTTACCCCTAGCCAAAGCGGGTTTTAGTAGATTAGCTGCATCCATAGATCCCTCGGCTGAACCCGCCCCGACCAGTAAGTGAAGCTCATCGATGAAGATGATTACATTATCATCAGTGTCAACCTCTTTGATCAGGCGTTTTAGACGATCCTCAAACTCACCTCGATATTTCGTTCCCGCCACCATCGCCCCTAGGTCGACCTCGAGCAGACGCTTACGTTGCAAGAAACCAGGCACCTCGCCACAGGCGATCTGCCGAGCTAAGCCCTCTACGACCGCCGTCTTACCGACACCGGCTTCGCCGATCAGCACCGGATTATTCTTCGTCTTGCGACTAATAATGGTGATCAAGCGATCTATCTCCGCTTGACGCCCGATCACCGGATCAAGCTGACCGGCCTGCGCCAGTCTAGTCAAGTCAGTCGTATATCTACTAAGGAACGAACCACTGGCCCGGCCGTCTTTGCGTCCCGACGGTGCCTCGCCAGCTTCGACATAAGACGGCTTATCGTCCTGTAGAAAACGAGTGATATGATTCATCAGTTCGTCGATATCAACACCCTGCTGCTCTAACAGCACACCAGCCTTGGCCCCTCTTTGACAAATCATACAAAATAGCAAGTAGGTAGTATCACAGCTACTTTCACCTGCTTCCTCGGCTAGACGGACCGCCATATTGACCGTCACCTTCACCGTACCGGACGGCTCAATCGAGATCGGCCCATTCGAGACAACGATGCCCGGCTTCAGCTTGATCGCCAGTCGAATAGGCTCAGGGTCAACATTCATTTCTCTCAGCAGAGTAGCCGCCGGAGTCTCGTCCTGACCAATGATCGCTAGGAGCAAATGGCTAGTCTCCAGCTTAGGAGACCTGGTTAAATGCGCCAGTAGCTCAGCTTGCTTCAAGGCAGCCCGAGCGTCGTCAGCTAGTCGGTCAAAGTAATCCATGCTTTAATGATAACAAATTAGCACTCTATCAACAAGAGTGCTAACGCTCTTATTCCGTTACGATGTCAATGTCATAACCGGTCAGCTGAGAAGCTAAACGGACATTCTGCCCCTGTCGCCCGATAGCGACTGACTGTTGCGCCTCGGTCACATATACGGTAGCTGTTTTATCTGATTCGTTAATATCGATTCGGCTAATTTCCGCCGGGCTTAGGGCATTAGCAATGTAGTTACGGATATCATGGTCGTAGGTGATGATATCGATCTTTTCTGTGTCACCAATCTCATTCATCACCGCCTGAACCCGTACGCCTTTCGTCCCGACAAAAGTCCCTACCGGATCAATATCACTACTGCTACTATAGACGGCAATCTTAGTGCGTCGCCCTGCCTCTCTGGCGATCGCCTTGATCTCGACCGTGCCCGTCTCAATCTCAGGCACTTCCTGAAGGAACAAGAGTTTGACAAACTGAGCGTCAGCCCGAGACAAGATGATGGTTGGACCACGATTGCTATCTCGATCAATATTCTTCAGCAGGGCTCGGATACGACTGCCGGTCACCAAGTGCTCCCCCGGGATCTGTTCGCTACCGGGCATAATTCCCTCGCCATGTCCCAGATCTAGCCGGATCACTCTCGACTCTACTCGGATCACTGTACCGGTAATGATCTTGCCGATCTTATTACCATATTCATTCGCCATAGTCTCTCGCTCAAACTCTCGCAGCTTCTGCAAGAGTACTTGCTTAGCAGTCTGAGCCGCCACCCGTCCGAAGCTCTTCGCTTCAAACTCCTGCTCAATTACGCCGCCGAGTAGGGCTTTTTTGTCTATCTTCTTTGCCTCCTCTAGAGTGATCTGACCTATCCCCTCAGGAGCCTCAACTACGTCGTAATGAACGATCACCTTAGCAGTGCCGTCTTCTCGGTTAAGCTCAGCTCGCACGTTCATCTCCCTAGTACCATTGTCTCGGCGCCAGGCAGCCGCAATCGCCGCCTCCACCGCCTGCATTACCTCGTCTTCGGAGAGATTCTTCTCGTCGGCAATTGAATGCACCATCGTGATCATTTGTTTGATATCCAACCCCTCCATACATCTCCCTTCTCATTAAAAAGTCCGACCTGTCGGCCGGATCTGATACTAGTATATTAGCAGACTAGCCACTCTCATGCAATACGCTCTCACGCAATACGCTCGGGCGCTACGAGGCGTCTTTCTCTTTCGCACCGTCGTCATCATTGACCTTGGTTTGAGGCTCAGGCTGAGCCTCTATCTCAGCCGGCTCGGCCTTACCGGCTTCGTCGTCGACTGGTTCGTCTTCCTTTAACTGCCCTGTCGGAGTAATAGCAGTCGTCGAGACCAGCTTGGTTCTAGTCCATCGCTCATAAAAGAGCGGTCGTCGGGCCAGAGCCCTGATCAGCTGAACCAGCACGAAGAAACCATAGCCCGCCAGCACCACTATCGATAGGATCGTTGTTCCTTCACCGTTAATCAGTCCATGAGTGTCTAGCCAGATCACGCCACTCATCGCTGCATAGGGAATTGCCACCATAACGATGACGATAATAACTATCCGCATGATCAGCTGATACCAACGAGCCGGCTTACCCCTAAGGCGAGCTATCTGCATCCGAGTCAGCTTTTGTCCAACTGTCTGACTGTTAAAGACGATCGGCAAGAAAGCAAAATAGCCAAAGATCGGCAAACCGACCGTTATCACATCCGAAATAGCACTAGGATGCCTTCCCGCCAGATTTAGCCCTAGATTGACCGCCATCACTAACCCACCGGCACAGACCGCATCACAAAATAGCGCCACTAAACGCCTGAGAAGCGACACTTTCTGACTGCGTCGATAGCTGGCTCGATTAATATCGGCTCGACTAGGCAAGAACTTGGCCAGCGGGATTGCCGCTAGGTAACCTAGGAATCCGCCCAGCGTATTCATCATCAGATCATCGACGTCAAACAGCCGATAACTCCGGGGGTAAATGAAGTATAGTCCTGTCAGCTGGGTTAGCTCAAAGAAGAGCGACAAACCTAGCGAGGCGATCACTACCCGACGCCGCTTATAGCCAAAATAATAATGCAGGTAGACACCAAACGGAACAAACATCAGCAGGTTCATCAACGCTTGATAAGTAGCCTTATTAGCGATAATCGACTTCATCGCACTGAGCAGGTCACCACCCAGTGCGCCCGCTTCCCGCCCGATATCGCCGATAAAAGCAAAGGGCATCAGCTGAAGCCTGGGGGCGGTCAGCTTGGCAACATATTCCCGACTGGGCAGGGGCATGATAACTAGGAAGTAGCAGCACAACAGATATAAGATAAACGAGTAAATAATCGGCACCCTCAATCCCAACACTGAGCCGTACCGACGGTAACAGTAGATCAAATAAGGTAGCGTCACTACCGCCGCCAGTATCGGGAAGGCAATCATCGCTTGCCATACCACATGTTGATATTGTGCCATCGCACCTATTGTACAATATAATTATGGGGAAGATTAGACGATTGTTGGACTATTTTGCGCCACAGCACTATCAATTGCAGTTAAACATAGAGCCGGAGCAGTCACGCTTCAGTGGACAAGTCACCGTAACAGGAGAGACTGTCGGTAAGCAGGCCAGACTACACAGTAAAGATCTGGATATCTTATCGGTCAAAACGGAGCGAAACGACAGTCCCGACTGGCGATTAAGTGAAGACGAGCTTATCATTGACGACACCGCCAATGAGATTACCGTCCAGTTTCAAGGACGGCTCAGCGATACAGCCATGAATGGGCTGTATCTCTGTAAATATCGTCAGGACGGACATACTCGCCGCTTGTTTGCCACTCAGTTTGAGTCACACTATGCCAGAAAATGCTTTCCTTGTATTGATGAGCCGTCAGCTAAAGCTACCTTTGACTTATCCATTACCGTTAACAGTCCCGACGTGCAGACCGTTCTGTCCAACATGCCCGGCGAACAGGTCAACCATACCTGGCGTTTTCAGACTACACCCAAGATGTCGACTTATTTGCTGGCTTTTGTCGGCGGTAACTTTGTCAGTAAATCCGACCGGACTAAGCGAGGCGTCAAAGTCAATGTCTATACTACCCCGGCTCAACCGACCGGATTGCTGGACTACGCCTTAGATACAGCCGTCAAGTCGGTTGAATTTTACGAGGACTATTTCGGAATCGACTATCCTCTGCCCAAACTGGATAACGTAGCACTACCCGACTTCTCTGCCGGAGCGATGGAGAATTGGGGGCTGATCACTTATCGAGAGTCAGCGATGCTGGCAGACAATAACTCCGCCGTAGACACCCGAGAGTCCGTCGCCATCACTATCACTCACGAGATCGCCCACCAATGGTTCGGTAATTTAGTGACGATGGCGTGGTGGGATGATCTCTGGCTCAACGAAAGCTTCGCCAGTTTGATGGAGCATATTGTAACCGACCGGCTACACCCTGAGTATCACGTCATGGATGACTTCCAGGCTAGCGATGTCTTTTACGCTCTGACCCGAGACTCTCTCGCCGGTGTCCAAGCCGTCCGACAGACGGTCGGCTCGCCTGACGAGATCGCCACCTTGTTTGACGGAGCAATCGTCTATATTAAGGGAGAGAGACTGATGAAGATGCTCCGTCGATTGATCGGCGAAGAGCAGTTCCGTCGAGCCCTCAGACACTACTTTACTAAGCACAAGTATGGCAATACTGTTGCCGACGACCTGTGGCAAGCAATGTCTGAGGTTAGTAAACTGGATATCGCTCAGCTGATGAAGTCGTGGCTGACTGAACCGGGCTACCCGATTATCACCGCCGACTTAATCGAGCCAAAGAGACTCCGACTGAAACAGGCTCCCTTGTACGCCGACTCACCCGTTGAGACTCGCCCCGTACCCCTATTTTGCAATCTGCCGGACGTGCCTAAGCTAATGACCGAACCGGAGATCGTTCTGGATATACCGACTGATCAAACAATTCAGCTCAATGTCGGTGGTGACGGTCACTATCTGACCGAATACGATGATCAGCTCTTCACCGGGCTACGCCGACGATTTAGCAACCTTGGTACTATCGACAAGATTGAGCTTCTCCAAGAATCATTCTTCCTATCTCAGCTCGGTCGTTGCGACATCAGCCAACAATTAGATCTGCTAAGCGAGGCCGGACACGAGACTAATCAAGCGATAATCGGCAAGGTGGCCGGGCTGACTGCCGGGCTGGATCGATTGGTTGACCTAAATTCAGACGAACAAGCCGCGCTGAGACAATTTGTCTCCAGTTTATTCAAAGGTCAATTTACCCGTATCTTCCAAGGCAGTATAGACGATATTAATGACACTAAGGCTCGACCCATCATCTTGTCCAGGCTGGTCTATGCCCGGGATGAACAGGCGATCGCCTACTGCGACGATCTCTACCAACAGCACGTTGCGGATATCAGCCAAATCGACAGTAACCTCCGATCGGTCGTTCTCTCCGCCGAGGTCAGGCTAGCTCGACCGGGCGTTTTTGATCAGCTATGGGAACTCTATCTCTCGGTCCAAGATGTCGAATTGCGTCTGGACATCTGTAGTGCTTTAACCGCAACTACTGACCTCAGTCAAGCTGACAAGCTACTGACCGGCTCAACTGTAACCACGCTGATTCGACCACAAGATAATTACTACTTCATCAGCGGATTAATGGTCAACCGATATACCCGTTCGACCGCCTGGTGTTGGGTCAGACATAATTGGCCATGGATTGAGGAAGTCTTCGGTGGCGATATGAATTACGACAGTTACGTCCAAGTCGCCGGGCATCATCTCAGTACCGATGATCAGCTGGTTGAATACGATAATTTCTTTAGGGGCATCAATGCGCCGGCCCTCAACCGGACAATCAAGCTGGGGCACAACGATATCGTCCGTCGTCTCCGCTGGATCAAACGTAATCAGCCCATCCTAACGGATTTTCTCCGGCAAAGGTTATAGCCCTCCCGTCGAAACGAGAGGGCTTAGGGGGGGTAGACCGGCTAGTCAGCCAGCCTGCTCCATGGAGGTAACTTGCGGTAGTGAAGGTCGCCTTCCAGGTATGATGCCAGCTCCCGATAAGTGCGACCAGCTAGCGCCGCCCCTTCGACCAAGTTACAACACCGCCCCAGCAGCAGGCTGGTGCTGTCAAGCACCTCCTCAAATTTTCGCTCGGTTAAGTTCTTGAAGTTGACCGTCACCAGCCCTTTCAGATCACCCTTGTAGACATAAGCATACGCCCGTGCCTCCTGATTGAGCTTCAACGAGCTACCGAGTAAATGCTCGATACGGTAGCGGTTCTTCGCCACTCTCGGACACTGCGCTTCGCTAAGCCCGGCCGTCATCAGCCGGTACTCCAGGTCAGTCAGCGCCACCGTGGTCACGCCGAAGCGCTCCACGTCGTACTTACTCGGTTCCTTTACCACCATCAAAGCCTGGCGAATGTTCTCATTATTAATCAAACGATACTTGATACGAGGCCGATCCGTCCCATCTTCTCGAGGACGACCGACGTAAACGTCCTCTATCTCGCTTCGCCTCCCCTTTAGCGATCTCATCAGATACTTAGTAGCCAAGAAAACCAACTCATGGCCACTGTAGTACGCTACCGAACGACTCGCTCCGGGGACAATTCCCTTTGATCCGGCCATTGCCATCTCCACCTGTGCCATCGTTACCTCCTAAGGTACGACTATGAATAGTTAGGTGAATATTACAGCATCGCTGGGCAAAGTGTCAAACAATAGCGACTTGGTCGTCGACTTGAGGTGGGGTACCGCTGAGTGACATCGCCATCAGCTGCGGGCTCAACCCCCGACACTGCTGACTCTGCCACAGCAGATACATTTCTGCACCCAGGTGCATTTGGCGTAGCTTAGTGGGTGTAATGGCGTCAAGCCCTTTGCCATGCCGATCTACCTCCCGATATTTAACCTCGACGAAGTAGATCCGGTCACTTTTCTTCGCTATGATATCAACCTCGCAGTACTTAGTCCGCCAATTACGATCAACTATAGTATAGCCTTGTCGCACCAGATAATTCGCCGCTTCCGCTTCCGCCAGCTGACCGGCAGTCTGAGCGGACCGACCCTTGGTCGTTATTTCCTCACCCAAGAATTGTCGAACCGGTCGAAAGCTCAGTCGATGCACACCGGGGATAACTCCCCGATCTCGAATCGCCCGCAAGTGGTCTCTAGTGCCATAGCCCATATGTCGCTCAAAGCCATAGCCCGGGTAAAGCTCGGCCAATCGACTCATGTAGTGGTCTCTCGCCACCTTGGCTACGATCGAGGCGGCGGAAACCGCCTGCACCTTAGCATCGGCCCTGACCAGTACAGTCGCTTCCGGGTCATCTAATAGGTTAATATTACCGTCGATCACCAGGTTATCGGCTTTATCTCTTAGTTCGGTCGGTAACTGCCGATAGGCCAGACGAGCCGCCAGCTTTAATCCTCGAGCCATACCGATCCGGTCAAGCCGGCCGGCATCAACCCAGCCCAGCCCGATTCCGAGCGCCCGCTCTTTGACGTAAATAGAACGCTCAAGTCGCCTCTTAGGGCTCAGCTGCTTACTGTCAGCCAGACCCTCATACACCACCCGGTTATCCAGAGCTACCGCCCCAACAACAAGTGGTCCGACTAGCGGACCACGCCCCACCTCATCAATACCGATAATAATACGGCTATTTGTCATGGTGACGAGCAGTCACCTCAGCAGCTTTAGCCTCAAGCTCAGCTTGCTCCTTCGCCTTAGCATCAGCCTTAGCTTCTGCTGCCGCCTTAGCGGTAGCTTTTGCCTCTGCCGCCGCCTGTTTAGCCGACTCATCGTCGATGTCATTGATACTCTTGTCAAAAGCCTTGCCGGTCAAACGAGCTGATTTACCGAAGCGCTGGCGCAAGTAAGATAGGTAATTACGACGCACCTTGCTCCGCTTAACTACCTCTACCCTCTCGACCAGAGGAGAGTGGAGTAGATACGACTTCTCAACCCCTACTCCGGAAGCAATCCGGCGCACCGTGATCCGACTGGTTAGTGAGTTCTTGCGATCCGTCCGGATCACCACCCCCTCAAACATCTGAATACGGCTCTTATTACCTTCCTGAATCTTCTGATAGACTCGCACGGTATCGCCGCTGCGAACATCAACGACCGCCGGCTTCTTCTGAGCATCGGCAATCTCTTTAACTAAATCACTCATAGCACTCCTAATAACTTAGACTTAATCTCTCACATATATTACCACATATGGTCATGATGGCAAAAAGACGGCAGTAAGTAGCCTTGCTACGGCGCTACAACACCCGATTGACTTCCTCTAGGGTGGTTTCGCCGGCTAGCGCTTTCAGGATACCCTTCTGCAGCATAGTAATCATCCCGGCCCGACGAGCTGTATTAGTGATGGCATTAGCGTTAACATCCTTGACCTCGCCACTGATAAACTTAGCAATATCATCATCAACCAGTAGCTGCTCCATCAGCACCTGGCGACCTTTGTAGCCGAAAGGATTCTCCTCAGACTTACCCGGATGCCAGAGCCGAATATGGTCTAAGTCGGGTTTATCCGTACCGTCCGGTAAATCTGCCAGACTCTGCCTAATCCACCGCTTAGTCATTTCATCAGGCTCATACTCTATCTTGGTGGCCGGATCTAATCGACGAACCAGACGCTGACCGATCACCACTCGAATAGCACTGGTAAAGACCGGGTTAATGCCGATCATATCAATGATTCGAGCAAAAGCCGAGCCGGCATCCTGGGCGTGAAAGGTGGCCAGGAGCAGGTGTCCGGTGATAGCTGCCTGGATAGCCGTCTTAGCCGTATCGTTGTCTCTGATCTCACCGACCATCACTACATCAGGGTCGAGACGAAGGATGGTCCGCACGTTATCGGCGAAAGTCTGCCCATGAGTCGTATCGACCGGAATCTGAGTGATACCCGGGATGTCAAACTCTACCGGATCCTCCAGGGTGAGAATCTTGCGGCTGGTGTCATTAAGAGCATTAACGATGCTAAATAGCGTGGTTGATTTACCTGAGCCGGTTGGCCCGACTACCATGACCATGCCATGTGGGTGTGAGATAATCTCCTTAAACTCAACCATTTCCTTGTCATCAAGACCCAGTACGTCAAGGCTAAGCATCTCCGAGCGAAAGTTAAATAGACGGATCACGGCATCCTGACCGTACATGGTTGGCACCGTCTCAATGCGCATATTGAGAGTGTGGTCATCCGCCTCCGCCTGGTATACTTGCCCTGACTTGTCTAATAGCTGGAACGACTTACGTAGCTCACCAATCTCTCGGACGATATGCCCTGACTGCGCCTCCATAGCGGCCGTCGACAAGTTAGCTGCGCTGGCAATTGAACTGAATAAGACCCTGTACTTGTCATGCGATAGTGTCGCTACCGGATGCAACGCCCCGTCGATTCGGAAACGAACTCGCACCTGGTCACGCTGGTGCTCGAGGTGAATATCTGACGCACCCAACTTATCCGCCTGGAGAATTAAATAATTCAAGATATCATCAGGTCGCACTTCGTCCAGCTCAATGCTGACTTTGTGGATGGTGTCACTATCCCCCTCTGAGCTGATCTGGACATCGTGATAGACTACGTTCTTAGGCGGGTCATAGCGACGCATGATATTGCGAAATGACGAGTTGGAGATGACTTCATACCGGACGCTCTCAGAGTCCCGCTCCGCCTGGGCGTTGATCTCCTTCAAGCGTGATTCGGGAGTGTCCAGGGTGATGCCGTAGATAGACGGGGTGATGTAGCTACCTTTAGCCAGAGGGATCATCTTGTAGCGGTACATGTCTGAGATTTCCATCATGCCCTGGATCAGGGGGATGGTCGCTTCTTCGTTAGTCATGTCCCGGTAAGGGACGCCTAAGATCAGGGCTCGTTTAGCAGTGCTGGCTTCGTCAGCTTCCCGAAAGCGCTGTTGGTGTACCGCTTCTTCATCCATGATTATATTTTAGCACAAGCGTTTACCGACTTCTGTCCTATCTCTTTGCCCACATCATCGTCTTTCATTGTTCGCCCGACCAACTCTGATCCCAAACTGCTCATTGCTATAGCCCTCATTCTTCACTCTATTATCATTTCCTTCAGACCCGCCTGGCTGGCTCGTGTGC